>ERZ1031273.132-NODE-132-length-38480-cov-7.955784_pt1 | contig 38480 bp, 36 predicted proteins | sample MGYA00516575_ERZ1031273 | MGnify/ENA primary metagenome ERZ1031273 (study PRJEB33718, sample SAMN03159816) | human skin metagenome | collected 2014-02-25 | study: EMG produced TPA metagenomics assembly of the PRJNA266117 data set (Human skin bacterial metagenome... | reverse complement strand
GGTCTTTGGAGTGATGGTGCATCAAATACTCCGCACCAGTCATCGTCGTGCCATCCGACAGGCCCAGGATGGTGTCATCGCCCTGGCCGCCGAGGACCTTGATGTAATCCGCCAGCGGAATGTTGACCAACGGGCGTGGAACAGCATCAGCAACAGCACCGTCGTTGTGGAGCAGGTCGTGGAACGCCTCATACATCTGCGGACCCTCAGGACGGTTAGCGTCGAGTTTTTGGCGCAGCGCGTACTCAAGGGCAGCGATATCACGCGCATCACCAGTAGCACTGAAGGTGCGCTTGCCTTTCCGGGGCTTACCGAACCGCACTGATGATTCAGGGGCTGGTGTGTCCGGCTTGGGGACGATGTCTTTGGCGCGGCGTTTCAACGTCTCGTAGTTACCCCGCACAGACAACAAGGCGAGGCGGATTGTCCACTTCTCCTTCTCGGTGCCCAACTTGCGGACTCGCTGCTCGATGAGCACCAACTGATCCAGAGACTTCGCAGTCTGGCGGGCAACACGAACAGCATTAGCCTGCTGGCGGGAAAACCGGGTCTTTCCGTAGTAGACCTCGTAGACGCCTTTCCAATCGGCAACGCGGGTGGGGTTGGCGCCGGCGTCGACAAGCTGCTGGGCGTCGAAACTCCCCAGCAGGTCGATGGCATTGCCTGCGCCCACATGCGCCGCGAATTGGTTCATGCCACAAACGTTAAACGCCCCGCAACCCACAATCCACCAAACAATGTCTACTTCAGTAGACATCGCCGAAACGGGCAGGTCACAGGGCGCTGAAATCGCCGAAACCCCGCCGCACACCGCGGTGTGAAAAGGCGTGGGGCGGGGTGGTGTGGGAGACAGAGTGGCGTCGTTAAGCGAAAGCGGGAGAAGGCCGTCGTCGACATCGAGATCAGTGAACGCCCAGCGAATTCAAAACTGGACAACTACATATTCGTCTACATTCGGGTGCAAGGCCGGATAACCAAGTCCGCGCACAACGATCCGTAGGAGCACCAATGGATGAAGCAGCCTGGAAGAACTTCAAACGCACTTTCAAACAAGAGCTGGATCCTCGCATCGACGCAGCGGTAGAGCAGGGCGACGCTTCGACGCTGGTCGCCTTGTACAACCAGATGTGGGCCATGTTCCCCGGTGATGAGGAAGACACCGAGAAGCTCAAACTCATCCTGAACACCGCATTGGCACAAATGATGCGACTGGGCGCCTACACCGACATGGCTCGGTGGTTCCACCGCTTCGCCCGGTGGTACCCGGAAGACGATCAGGAACGCCGGTTCTATGAAGGCGTGATCGAATGGCACGTTGGCTCCAAAGAGCGGGCACGGGCGATCCTTTCCGATCTGTACGAAGAGTTCGGTACGGCCGGGTTCGGCAAGGACAAGATTTATGTGGCTGTCGCTACGGGCGTTACGGGTGAGATCACCAATCCCGAAGAAAATCCCCCACAGGAATCCGAAGTCGACTCACCGGAGGTGCAGGAACTCGCCGAACGCATCAATGATCTGATGGATGCCGAGGATTACCGTTCTGCCATCGAGTTGTGCCACCAAGGTTTGGCACTTCTGGGTAATCACCGGTTCGCGGACGGGGCCATGTGGTTCTTCGGCACAATGGGCGATGCCCTAATCGAACTTGGTGACTGGCAGGCCGCCCGCGACGCGTTCTTCGACGCAACGCAATCGCCCGGCGGAATCGAGAACCCGTATATCCAACTGCGGCTGGGTCAATGCGAGTACGAGCTCGGCTACGAGCGACCAGCCGCAAACGGGCTCATCGCGGCATACATGATGATCCCGGAGATTTTTGAAGAAGAGCCCCCGCGCTATCTCCAGTTCTTGAAGGATCAGGGGCTGATTTAGGCGGAATCCTGTTTTACAGGCCGTACGCCTGGATCAGGTTGAGGCCGATGATGCAGACGATCCAGATGATCGCCACGGCCACGGTGTAGCGGTCGAGGTTCTTCTCCACGACGGTGGAACCGGACAGGTTCGCCTGGACGCCGCCACCGAAGAGGGAGGACAGGCCGCCACCTTTGCCCTTGTGCAGCAGAACGAAGACAGTCATCAGCAGGGATGCGATGACGAGGATGATCTGCAGTGCGAGGGTCATGTGATGATGCCTCCATATCGGGTACGGGCGGTTAACCGTTCACATGTTACATGAACGAGCAAGCTTCCCCAGCATCGGCGTGCCGGGGAAGCTTTGGGGTGAGGGCCTTTAGGCGCGGACTGCGTCGCCTGCGGCGGCGACGAGTTTGGCGAAGTCGTTGCCGTCGAGGGATGCGCCGCCGACGAGGCCGCCGTCGACATCGGGCTGGCCGATGATGTCGGCAATGGTGTCGGCCTTCACGGACCCGCCGTAGAGGATGCGGATGGAGGAGGCGACGGTGTCGTCGGAAAGCTCGGCGATGAGGCCGCGGATTGCGGCGCAGATCTCCTGGGCGTCTTCGGCGGACGCGCTCTTGCCGGAGCCGATGGCCCACACGGGCTCGTAGGCGATCACGGTCTTGGAGAGTTCCTCGGTAGACAGGCCAGCGAGAGATTCGCGCGTTTGCTTGACGACGAAGCCCACGTGCTCCCCTGCCTCCCGCACCTCCAAGGGCTCACCGACACAGACGATCGGGCTGATGCCGTTGTCGAGTGCGGCCTTGGCTTTAGAGGCGACGAGTTCGTTGGACTCGTTGTGGTAATCGCGGCGCTCGGAGTGGCCGACGACGACCCACGTGCAGTCCAGCTTGGCCAGCATCGCCGCGGAGATCTCGCCGGTGTAGGCACCGGACTCGTGGGCGGAGACGTCTTGGGCGCCGTAGGTGATCTTCAGCTTGTCACCCTGGACGAGGGTCTGCAGGGACCGCAAATCGGTGAAGGGGACGGTGAGCGCGACGTCGACATCCTCGTAGTAGTCGCCCGGCAGCGCGAATGCGAGGCGCTGCGCCTGGGAGATGGCCTCGAGGTGGTCGTGGTTCATCTTCCAGTTGCCGGCGATCAGTGGTGTGCGTGCCATTAGTAGTGGCTCCTTTCGCTCTAGTTCTGTTCCAGGACGGCGACGCCCGGAAGTTCCTTACCTTCGACGAGCTCGAGGGACGCGCCGCCGCCGGTGGAGATGTGGGAGAAGCCGTTCTCGTCGAGGCCGAGTGTGCGCACCGATGCTGCGGAGTCGCCGCCGCCGACGACGGTGAAGGAGCCGTTGTTCGCGGTGGCGTCGATCATGGCCTGGGCGACGGCGCGGGTGCCGTCGGCGAAGTTCGGCTTCTCGAACACGCCCATGGGGCCGTTCCAGAACACGGTCTTGGAGTCGGCGATGATCTCTGCGTACTTCTTGGCGGTCTCCGGGCCGATGTCGAGCGACATCCAGCCTTCAGGGGTGCCGTCGAGGTCGACGACCTTGCGGTCGGCATCGTTGTCGAATTCGGAGGCGACCACGAGGTCGACCGGCAGGACGATCTTGTCGCCGTACTTCTCGATGAGTTCCTTACAGGTGTCCACCATCTCTTCCTGCAGCAGGGAGGCCTGGGTGTTGTGGCCCTGCGCGGTGAGGAAGGTGTAGCACATGCCGCCGCCGATGATGACCTTGTCGGCCTTCTCGGCCAGCGCCTCGATGACACCGAGCTTGTCGGAGACCTTGGAGCCACCGAGCACGACGACGTACGGGGAGGTCGGGTTGTCCTTGACAGAGGCGAGCTTTTCCACCTCGTCCTGGACGAGGTAGCCGGCGTAAGCGGGAAGACGCTTCGCTACGTCAAACACGGAGGCCTGTGCGCGGTGGACAACGCCGAAGCCGTCGGAGACGAAGGCGCCGTTGTCTGCGGCCAGGGCAGCGAGCTCGTCGGCGAAGGTGCCGCGCTCGGATTCGTCCTTGGAGGTCTCACGGCCGTCGAAACGCACATTCTCGACGAGGAGGACATCGCCCTCGGACAGGCCGTTGGCACGCTCGTGAGCATCCTCGCCGGTGACGTCGGATGCCAGGGCGACGTACTGGCCGAGCTTGTCGGACAGGGCCTCTGCCACAGGCTTTAGGGAGTACTTCGGGTTGACTTCACCTTTGGGGCGGCCGAGGTGGGCGGTGAGGATGACCTTGGCGCCGCCGTCGATAAGCGCCTTGATGGTGCGCAGCGACGCGTCGATGCGTCCGGCGTCCGTGATGTTGCCGTCGTCGTCGAGCGGGACGTTGAAGTCAGAGCGGACGAGCACGTGGCGTCCGTCGACGCCCTCCTTGAGCAGTTCGTCGATGGAACGTACAGCCATGATTTTTACTCCTTGGAATCAGGGTGAAACGAGCAAAACCCGGACAGGGTGCGAGATTGCACTCTACCCGGGCATCGCGATTGGAAGTTGTGGTTTAGAGGTTGTCCGCGACGTGCTTGGTCATGCGGATGTACTGGGACGTGTACGAGAACTCGTTGTCGTACCAGGAGATGATCTTCACCAGGTTGCCGTCGATGACGCGGGTCATGCCGGCATCGAAGATGGCGCCGTGGGAGTTACCGATGATGTCGGAGGACACGATCGGATCCTCGGTGTACTCGAGCGCGCGACCGAACTCGGAGTCCTGGACGGCGTTCTTGACTGCCTCGTTGACCTCTTCGACGGTGACGTCCTTGCCAACGGTGACGGTGAGGTCGGTCGCGGAACCGGTGATGGTCGGCACGCGCATCGCGAAGCCGTCGAGCTTGCCCTCGAGCTCCGGCAGGACGAGCGCGACGGCCTTAGCGGCGCCGGTGGTCGTCGGGACGATGTTCTGTGCTGCGGCGCGGGCACGGCGCAGGTCCTTGTGCGGCGCGTCCTGGATGCGCTGGTCACCGGTGTAGGCGTGAATCGTGGTCATCAGGCCGCGCTCGATGCCGAATGCGTCGTTGAGGACCTTGGCCACCGGAGCCAGGGAGTTGGTGGTGCAGGATGCGGCGGAGATGATCGTGGCGTCGTTGGTGTAGTCGGTGTGGTTGACGCCCCACACGTAGGTGCCGTCGACCTCCTTGCCCGGTGCGGAGATGATGACCTTCTTGGCGCCGGCGTCGATGTGGGCCTTCGCCTTCTCGCCGTTGGTGAAGATACCGGTGCACTCGAGCACGATGTCCACGTCGGCGTCGCCCCATGCGAGGTTTGCCGGATCCTTCTCGGCGGTGACTTCGATGCGCTTGCCGTCAACGGTGATCGACTCATCGTCGTACGTGACCTCGCGGCCGATCTGGCCGTAGGCGGTGTCGTACTTCGTCAGGTGAGCCAGGGTCTCGTTGTCGGTGAGATCGTTGATCTTCACGACCTCGAGGTCGTCGGCGTACTCGTTGAGGATGATGCGGAACGCGGAGCGGCCGATGCGGCCGAAGCCATTGATGCCAATACGAGTGGTCATGTGTGAGTGCTCCTTCGGGGAGTTTGGGTTCCTTCTGTTAGACCGTGCGATGTTTCTTTGTCAATTCGCGGTCTCCGAAACCCAGTGTAGAGAAAAGGACTCTCCCCCGCAGTCGCTTTTCGACGACTGCGTACCCCACCTTTCCAGCACCGTTACGGCACCGAGAGCGAACTATGCTTCCTCGTCGACGGCGGCGTGGGTGTCGGGGATGCCGAGTTCTTCGGCGCGTTTGTCTGCGAGCGAGAGCAGTCGGCGGATGCGTCCGGCAACGGCGTCTTTGGTCATCTGGGGGTCGGCGAGGCGGCCGAGTTCCTCAAGGGAGGCGTGACGGTGCTTGACGCGGAGGTAGCCGGCGTCGGCGAGGTGCTCGGGCACGTCATCGCCGAGAATGTTCATAGCGCGGTCGACGCGGGCGGCCGCTGCGGCGGCTGCTTGGGCGGAGCGACGCTGGTTCGCGTCATCGAAATTGGCGTGGTGGCTGGCGCTGGTGCGCTCATCGCGAATCTTGCGTTTTTCATCCCATTCGAGGCGGGTGCGGGGTGCGCCCATGCGGGATAGAAGGATGCCGATGGCATCGCCGTCGCGCACGAAGACGCGCTCGGTGCCGCGGGTCTCTTTGGTCTTGGCCGGCACGGACAGGCGACGTGCGAGTCCGACGAGCGCCAGGGCGGTCTCCTGCCGTGGGCAGATCACTTCGAGATTGGAGGTGCGGCCGGGTTCGGTGAGGGCTCCGCGCGCGAGGAATGCCCCGCGCCATGCAGCTTCGACCTCGGCAGTGGTGCCGGAAATGATCGTGCGGGGCAGCCCCACGACAGGGTGCCCGGAGGCCGTGACGAGCTTGAAGCGGCGGATGACATCGCGGGCGCCGTCGGTCACGGTGACTTCGTAGCGAGTCTCGCGGGAATTGCTGCCAGCTGCAACGGAGTCGACGGCCACGTCGACCTCGCATACGTCGCGGATGGTGGTGGCGAGGTGATCAGCCACAGCGAGCTCGGCGAAATCGGCACGGACCTCGATGCCGTGCAGCCCCTGGGTGAACTCCCCTGCCACGCGGAGCATCGCGGTCGCCTCGGCGATGCGGGCGTCCGTCCCTGACGGGGTGACCGCCAGCAATTCGTCTTTGACTTTCGCTGTCAACGCCACGTGAGAGTTCTCCCTTTCCCTGGTGCCAGCAACGCTTCGTGAATGAACCGGTAGCTGTGCGACAGTCTAGTTTCCGTCGAGTTCCGCCGTGATGGCAGCTGCCAATTTGTCCGGATCGTGCCTGTTCATGGGCTCACCCGATGCATCGATTTCGCGGAGATCCGCGAACACCATCCGCGCGCCAGCTTGGTCGGCGGTGCGTGTGAGATAGCTGCGTTCCCCTGCGGTCAGGTCGGTGCCGTTATCGACTAAGAACATGTCCACGCGAAGCTCGGGTGCATGTTGGCTCAAAACATGAATATGGCGTTCGGTGGAAAAACCGGGGGTCTCCCCCGCTTCAGGCGAGAGGTTGAGGATCACCACGACGGTGGCCTTCGTCTCGTTCAAGGCCGCCACGATCTCCGGGATGAGCAGGTGCGGCAGCACCGAGGAAAACCAAGACCCGGGACCGATGGTGACGATGTCGGCGTTCAAGATTGCATCCACCGCTTCCGGGTTCGCGGCTGGCTGATCCGGGTGCAGGCGAACGCGGCGGACGGATCCAGGGGTCGTGGCGACGGCGACTTGGCCGCGGACGGAACGGATCAGACGCGGGTCGTCGTCAAGCCCGGCGACTTCTGCTTCGATGTCGAGCGGCTCGAGCGCGACCGGCAGGACACGTCCTTTAGCGGACGTCCAGCGCGCGACGGTATCGAGTGCTTGCTGGATATTCCCCGTCATTTCGGTAAGGCCAGCGATGATGAGGTTGCCAACGGCGTGCCCCGCCATGGCCCCGTTTCCGCCGAAGCGGTGCTGCAATGCGTCGCGGCGGAGATCACCGTCGTCAGTTTCGGGTGTCAGCGCCGCCATGGCCATGCGCAGGTCGCCGGGAGGGATGACAGCGAGTTCGCGGCGCAGACGGCCGGAGGATCCGCCGTCGTCTGCGACGGTCACAACGGCGTGGACGCGGCAGGACTCGGGGTCGCAACCGTCGCCATCTTGTGCGTTGGTCATGCGTTTAGCGGCGATCAAGGTCTGATGCAGGCCGTGGCCGCCACCGAGACTGGTGATGCGGAGTTGGGTCATGGTCGGGTTGCTGTTCTTTCTAGTGGCGCTGCAGGTCGCGGTGCATGACTGAGACGTCGAGGCCTGCTTGCTGGGCGAGCCTGCGGCCGACTTCCTCAGAAATCGCGACGGATCGGTGGTGGCCGCCGGTGCAGCCGATTCCGACGGTGACGAAGTCTTTTCCTTCGTGTTTGTATCCGTCCATCATAGAGGTCAGTAGTTTGACGACACCATCGACGAAGTCCCCGGCGCCAGGACGCGAGAGCACGTAGTCGCTGACGGGTTTATCGATGCCGCGGAAGTGGCGGAGTTCTTCGATCCAGTAGGGATTCGGCAGGAAGCGGACATCGAAAACGAGGTCGGCGTCGCGCGGCGAGCCGTGCTTGAAGCCGAAGGATTGAACGGTGACGTGCTGTTTGGCGGAGTCGAGATCGCCGATGGACGCTTCGATGGCGCGGCGCAGGTCGTGGATGGACAGGTTCGAGGAATCGATGATCACGTCGGCGGTGTCGCGCACGCGGGCAAGTTCGGCGCGTTCGCGGGCGATGCCGACGCTCAAGGGGTTGTCGCCCTGGAGAGGGTGAGTGCGCCGGACGCTGTCGAAGCGGCGGATGAGGACGTCATCACGCGCTTCAAGGTAGAGCACGAAGGGGTTGAAGCCACGGTCGCGCACGACGCTGATCATCTCCATCAGGGAGCCTTTGAAGATGCGGGCGCGAACATCGGTGACGACGGCGAGCTTGTCCACGGGCGAGTCCTTGCGCGCCGCGAGGTCCATGAGCTCGAGGATGAGTTGCGGCGGGAGGTTCTGGGAGACGAAGTAGCCCTTGTCCTCGAAGACTTTCGCGGCGGAGGATAACCCGCCACCGGAAAGACCCGTGATGATGACGGGTCGCAGCTCAGTTGGGGTGGTCATGTGCCCCATCGTATCCAATTGCACGCTTGACGACGTCAGCTTTTCCGCAGATGCTCGTACACCGTTTCCGCGAGCTTGGGACCTATCCCCTTGACTTCTGCGATCTCGTCGACGCTGGCTTGTTTGAGCTTTTTCACGCTGCCGAAGTGCTTGACTAGGTCGCTGCGGCGAGCGGGACCTAGGCCGGGGATCCCGTCGAGGGCGGAAGCGCGCATGCGTTTGGAGCGTTGCTGCCGGTGGTAGGTGATGGCGAAGCGGTGCGCTTCGTCGCGGATTTGCTGCAGCAGGTACATGCCTTCGGAATTGCGGGGCAGGATGAGGGGTTCATCGTCGTCCGGCACCCAGATCTCTTCGAGGCGCTTGGCGAGACCGATGAGGGTGACGTCGATAATGCCGAGCTCATCGAAGACTTTCTGCGCGGCGGTGACTTGCGGCTTGCCGCCGTCGACGATGAACAGCTGCGGCGGGTACGCGAACCGCTTGTTGTCGGTGGTCTCCGTGGAAGCGTCGGCGAGTTCCTCGTCGGTGAAGCTGGTCTCGTCGAGGTCCGGGTCCTCCGGGTTGGCCAGCTTGTCCTGGTTGTGGCGCTTGAAGCGCCGGCGAGTCACCTCGGCGATGGAGCCCACGTCATCGCTGCGGCCGTCGCCGGCGGCTTCTTTGATGCGGTAGCGGCGGTAGTCGGATTTCTTGGGCAGCCCGTCTTCGAAGACGACGAGCGAGGCGACGACGTCGGTGCCCTGAATGTGGGAGATATCGGTGCACTCGATGCGCAGCGGCGCATCATCCATGCCGAGGGCGTCTTGAATGTCCTGGAGTGCCTGCGATCGCGCGGTGAGGTCGCCGACGCGCTTCAGCTTGTGCTGGCGCAGTGATTCCTTGGCGTTGCGCTGGACCGTCTCCATGAGCGCCTTCTTGTCGCCGCGCCGCGGGACGCGGAATTCGACGGGGCCGCCGCGGAGCTGTTCCAACAGTGCCCGGGTCTCTTCCGGCTCGTCCGGCATCACTTGAACGAGAATTTCACGTGGGACAGGCATCGGCGGCCGGATTTTCTCGTGCGATTCCTGGTCGACGCCGCGGCGCCGGACCTTCTTAGCCGCCAGCCGTTCATCCTCGGCTTTTTCCTGCTCCATGCGTTCGACAGCATCGGAATAGTGCTGCACCAAGAAATTCTGCATGAGGGCGGGCAAGGCGGGATCGGCTTCGCCGTCGTCAAGCCGTGTGAGCGATCCCGGCTCGTCTCCCGTTTTCTCGACGACCCACCCGCGCTGCGAGCGGATCCGACCCTCGCGCACGGCGAAGATCTGCACGGCGGCCTCGAGCTCGTCGGTGTCGAAGGCGATGATGTCGGCGTCCGTGTCGATGCTGAGCACGACCGTTTGGCGCTCCATGACCTTGTTGACGGCACCGAGGTCGTCGCGCAGCCGCGCCGCTTTTTCGAATTCGAGGTTCTCGCTCGCCTCCATCATCTGGCTGGTGAGCCCTTTGACCACACCGTCGGTCCGGCCAGACATGAAGCCCATGAAGCCGGAGACGATCTCGTCGTACTCTGCCTCGTCGACACGCTGCACGCAGGGCGCGGAGCACTTGTCGATGTAGCCGAGCAAGCACGGCCGCCCGAGCTGCTCGTGGCGGTTGAAGACGCCGTTGGAGCACGTCCGGACGGGGAAGACTCGCGTGAGCAGGTCCAGCGTTTCGCGTACGGCCCAGGCGTGGGAGAACGGGCCGAAATAGCGCACACCTTTGCGGCGCGGTCCGCGGTAGAAGAACGCGCGCGGGTAGCGCTCCCCCACGCTGACGGCGAGCATCGGGTACGTCTTGTCGTCGCGGTACATGACGTTGAACCACGGGTCGTACCGCTTGATCCAGGTGTATTCGAGTTGGAGCGCTTCGACTTCGCTGGCGACGACGGTCCACTCCACTTTGGAGGCAGTGAACACCATCTGGCGGGTACGCGGGTGGAGCTGCTCCGGCGGCTGGAAGTAGTTGTTCAGGCGGGCGCGGAGATTTTTCGCTTTGCCGACGTAGACGACGCGTCCGGCGCCGTCGCGGAATTTATACACGCCGGGTTCAGTGGGGATGGTCCCGGGCGCAGGGCGGTAGGTAGCTGGGTTGACCACAGCGGCTGCCCCTAGTCTTCCGGCATGTAGCGGGCCTCGAGACGGCGGAATTCCTTCACCGACTCGACAGCGCGCTCTTTATCGCCTGACTGAATAGCCCACAGCGGGACGTACTCAAATTCAGGGAGTTCGAGGCGGGCCATGCGTGAGCCGCGCGGGAACGACAGGCCGTAGACGACGACCCACGGGTAGAAGCGGGTCCCGATGATATTGCGGACCTCCACCCCGTCCTCGTTCGCGCGGACGCGCGGGCGGGTGAGCGCCAGCCACACGAGCACGGACAGGATCAGCCCGATCGCCGGGAAAGCAAACTTATCGACGGTCGTGATCGCTGCTCCCGTGAATTCCACGTCCACCATCACGCCCGTGAAGATGTGCGCAGCCATGATCACGATGACGGCGGCGAGAGCAACGCGACGCAGGTATGTCGAGACGATTTCAACTTCCCACGGCTTGGTCGAGGTGACCGCGTGCGGGTCGAGTGCGTTGAAAAGGGCAATATCGCGGTCGCGGTCAGGGATGTGCTCGTTGCCTCCGTTTTCGGCCTTGGCTACCTCGTTGACCACGTGTCTCCCCTTTGTCGTTCCTTTTCTCGCGCAAGTGCTGCGCGGCGGGGCCATGGTCGCGTGTGCCCCGCCGCTGTGTCGCTGACTGCGAAAGCCAGCCCTGTTACTGCGGTGTCTTTTTACCAGGCGTCGTGAGCGTTGCCGCGGGTGAGCTTCATCAGCGGGAAGCGCTCGATTTCTTCCATGACCTTGGCCGCACCGACAGCGGCGGCGAATGCCTCTGCGCCCTTGTCCTCGTGGGCGTCCGGGCCGCCGGTGCGGTCCATCGCCTGCGCGTAGGTGTCCACAGTGAGGACACCGTTGCCGACCGGGACAGACATGTCCAGGGCGACGCGGGTGAGGCCGTCGGTGACGGAACGGCAGACGTAGTCGAAGTGCGGGGTTTCGCCGCGGATGACGCAGCCGAGAGCCACCACAGCGTCGAAGCGCTTGGCCGCGGCCTGCGCCATGAGCGGGAGCTCCATTGCGCCGGAGACCATGAAGACATGGACCTCAGCACCAGCTGCTTCAGCCAGCTCCACTGCGCGTTGGATCAGGTGATCCACGACCTCAGCGTTCCACTCGGTTCCGACGACGGCAACACGCATGCCTTTCGCGTCGATCTTATCCGGTGACGTGTCGGGCGCTCCGAAAATCATGGTTGCTCCTTAATCAGTTTCGAACATCTTCGGCGAAGAGTCGTACAACCCCATCTTAGATGCCATGCGCCTTATCCCATTCTTTGACTACAGGGAGGTCGTGTCCCATTCGGTCTCGCTTGGTCCGCAGGTACTTGATGTTGCTGTGCGAAGGCGCGATTTCCACGCGTGTCCGGCCCAGAACGACCGGACCGTAACCGCTCAACGCCTCCACCTTAGCGGGGTTATTCGACAACACCTCCATCGAGGCGAGGCCGAGGTCAGCGAGAATGTGACCGGCGACGGAATATTCGCGCGCGTCAGCTGGAAGACCTTGCTCGAGATTGGCGTCGACTGTGTCTAGGCCGTCCTCCTGCAGTCGGTATGCCCTTAGCTTCGCGGCCAGTCCGATGCCGCGACCTTCGTGGCCGCGCAGATAGACGATCACACCTCGGCCGGCCTCCTGGATGATCCTCATCGACTCGTGCAGCTGCGGACCACAATCGCAGCGCCGCGAACCGAATACGTCGCCAGTCAGACACTCTGAGTGCACGCGGACGAGGACGTCTGCACCGCCGGAAACGTCGCCGTGGACGAGGGCGATGTGCTCGGAGGCGTCGATAAGCGATTTGTATGCGTACGCCGTGAAGTCCCCGTACTCGGTGGGAAGCGTCGTCGAGACAACGCGCTCGACAATGCGCTCCGTGCGACGGCGGTACGCGATGAGCTGGGCGATGGAAATCATCTTCAGGCCGTGCTCGTCGGCGAAGAGACGAAGCTCGTCACCGCGGGCCATGTCCGTCGGGTCGTCTTCGGAGACGATCTCGCACAGCGCGCCGACGGGCTGACACCCCGCGAGCCGCGCGAGGTCCACCGATGCCTCCGTGTGCCCGTCACGGACGAGCACCCCGCCGGGGCGGGCCCGCAACGGCACGACATGGCCCGGACGGGTGAAATCAGCGGCGGTGCGGGCTGGATCGGAAAGGCGGCGGATCGTCTCCGCGCGGCAACGGGCGGAAATTCCGGTGGTGCCGGTAGCCGCGTCAACGGTGACGGCATAGGCGGTGCTGCGCGCATCCTCGTTCACGGCGACCATCGGTGGCAGGTCCAGGCGCGTGGCTGCCTCTTCCTCCATGGCCACGCAGATATAACCAGAGGAATAGCGCACCATGAACGCGACGAGATCCGGGGTGGCGTGCTCGGCCGCGAAGATCAGGTCGCCCTCGTTCTCGCGGTCCTCGTCGTCCACCACAACGACCGCTTCACCGCGGCCGACCGCCGCAACAGCTTCTTCAATTGAATCGAGTCGCAGGGTGTCCGTCATGAGGACTAATGGTAGACCCCCACCATTTTCTCAACGTATTTGGCCACCACGTCGACCTCGAAGTTGACGGTCTCGCCCACGACGAGCTCTCCGAAAGTGGTGTCCCGCAGCGTTGTCGGGATGAGGGAAACTTCGAGATAGTCCTCCCCCGCCGCTGACACAGTCAAGGAGGTGCCGTTGATCGCGATGGAGCCCTTCTCAACGACGTAGCGGCAAAGCGCCGACGGCAAGGAGAAACGCAGGACGTCCCAGTGCTCGGAGGGCGCGCGGGAGATGAGTTCGCCTACTCCATCGACGTGGCCTTGGACGATGTGCCCGCCTAGGCGCGCGCCAACGGACACAGCGCGTTCGAGATTGACACGCGAACCAGGCTCGTAGCTGCCGAGCCGAGAGCGGTCGAGCGTTTCCTTCATCACGTCCGCGGTAAACGCTCCGTTTGATGAATCGACGACGGTCAAGCACACGCCGTCAACGGCGATGGAGTCACCAGGTGTGGCGTCGGAGGTGACGGTCGGGCCTGACACTGTCAGGCGCACAGCGTTATCCAGCTGCTCAAGGGTTTCTACGGTGCCGATTTCTTCCACGAGGCCTGTGAACATTAGTCGCTCTCCTTGTCGTGTGGTCGCGGGCGGCGCAATTCGACGACGGCGTCGTCTCCGAGGGAGAAGGCGTCGTACAGCTCGAAGCGGTGGGCGTCGGCAAGCGTGCCGGCGAGTGGCCCGCCGAGCAGACCCCGTCCGCTGCCGAGCAGCATGGGCGCGAGGTAGGCGTGGACGCGGTCCACGACGTCGAGCTCGAACACGCTGCGCATGAGCGTCGGGCCGCCCTCGACGAGGACATCGCGGGCGCCGGATTCATACAGGGCATCGAAGGCTTCCTGTGGGGTGGCGTATTGCTCGAAGCCGAGGCGCGTCAGGTTTCCGTCGGGCACTGGCCGTGTGCCGACAACGACCCTGCGCGGCTGGTGCTCGAGGAGGGATCCGTCGCGGTCGCGGGCGGTGAGTGATGGGTCGTCGGCAATGGCGGTGCCTGTCCCGATGACGATTGCGTCGCGCATTGCCCGGTCGAAATGCGTGTACTGGCGGGTGTTGTCGGAGGTGATCCACTGGCTCGTGCCGTCGGATGCAGCGGTGAAACCGTCGAGGGTGGCGGCGAATTTCGCGGTGACGGACACGCGGTCGTACACAGTCGCGTCGAGCCACGGCTCGAGACCGTCGACCGGGTAGCTCACTTCGGTGACCTGCACTCCGCTGGCGCGGAGATGCTCTGCACCTCCCCCAGCGAGCGGGTGGGGATCGCGGTGAACGAAATAGACGTGCGCGATACCTGCATTCACGATCGCTTCGGCGCACGGGCCTGTCCTGCCGGTGTGGTTGCAGGGTTCGAGGGTGACGGCGAGCGATGCGCCGCGGACACGCTCGGGCGCGGTTGCGGCAGCGCCATCGAGAGCGACGCGTTCAGCGTGCCGGCCGCCGACGGGTTCGGTAGCGCCGGTGGTGATGATGCCCGCGTCGTCGAAAAGCGCGCAGCCAACAGGCGGATTCGGGCTCGTCGTTCCACGGACACGTTGGCCCGCATTCGTTGCGGCGATCATCGCAGCTTGAACAGCCGGAGACATGTCCGCGTGAAAGTGTGCGGTCATGCTAACGCTCGGAGGCCGCGGTGGCGAGAGTGCGAAGGGTCTCTACCGCCTCGGCCGGGTCTTCGGCGCCGAATACCGCGGAGCCTGCGACAAAGGCGTCCACACCAGCTTCGGCAGCCAGGACGATCGTGGATTGGGCGATGCCACCGTCGATGCCGATGATCGTCGATAAGCCAGCTTCTTCGATGCGTTCGCGCGCGGCCGCGACCTTGCTCAGCACTTCAGGCATGAATTTCTGGCCGCCGAAGCCCGGTTCGACGCTCATGATCATGACTTGCTCGAAATGCTCAAGGTCGTCGAGGTACGGCTCGATCGGGGTGCCGGGCTTGATGGCGAATCCAGCCTGAACTCCCAAGTCATGGATCTTTTTCGCCGCGGCGATATGGTTATCGGCCGCCTCAATGTGGAATACGAGACGGTCGCCGCCAGCCTTGATATAGGTCTCAAACCAGATTTCCGGCTCCTCGATCATCATGTGGATGTCCAGGAACTGGTCAGTCACGCCATCGACGGCTTTGGTCACGTCGGGCCCGAAGGAGAGATTGGGCACGAAGTGGCCATCCATGATGTCAACGTGGATCAGGTCAGCGGACGGCACTTTACGCACGTCAGCGCCAAGATCGGCATAGTCTGCGGCGAGGATCGACGGGGCGATGTAGATCATGAACCCAGACTATCGCTTTCGCAGAGCGGCGAGGAACATAGCGTCGGTGCCGTGGCGGTGCGGCCACATCTGGGCACTCACGTGCGGGCCGAGATCGCCCATCTCCGGCAGCACGTCACGCACGTCGAGCTCGTCGGCATCGCCTGCAGCAAGCTGCTTATCGACGATCCCCCGCGTCTCCCTTTCATCCGGCGAGCACGTGGAATACACGATGACACCACCGGGCTTGGCCAACCGCACAGCGGAGGCCAGAAGCTCGGACTGCAGCTTAGTCAGCTCTGCGATGTCCTCCTCGCTTTTGCGCCACCGGGCCTCGGGGCGGCGGCGCAGCGCACCCAACCCGGAGCACGGAGCGTCGACGAGCACGCGGTCGTATCCCGGCTCGAGCCCCGGGTCGCGGCCGTCGGCGACATGGACCGTCACCGGCATTCCTTCGGTGGATTTCCGGATCAGGTCCGCGCGGGTCGCGCTGACTTCGATCGCGTCAACGCGCGCGCCGTCGATGGCAGCCAGCGAGCCCATGAGTGCCGCCTTGCCGCCCGGCCCCGCGCACAAGTCGAGCCAGCGTCCGCCATCGTCGGCGACAGGCAGTTCGGCTACAGCACGGGCAATGAGCTGCGAGCCTTCATCCTGCACGGCGGCCATCTTGTCGCGGACGGGCGCGAGCGAACCTGGGTCGCCGCCCTCGTCGAGGTACACGGCGTACGGGCTGTAGCGTCCCTCTTCCCCACCTGTGACCAGCGCTAGTTCCTCTGCCGACATCTCGCCCGGACGGGCGACAAGGTGAACGATCGGGCGCTGCGAGTCGGCCTGGAGAGCTTCCTCCAGCTCGTCAGTCCCGACGACGCGGGCGAAAGACTGCGCGATCCATTCCGGGTGCGCCGTGCGGAACGCGACGGCTGCGATCTCACCGTCCGGGGTGAGCTTGTCCATCCACTTCTCGACGCTCGTGCGGGACACCGTGCGCAAGATGCCATTGACGAAGCCCTTCGCTTTTTCCGCACCCGCGGCCGCAACGAGACGGACTGAGGTATCAACCGCAGCGTGGTCGTCGACACGCGTGAACAGCAATTGGTACGCGCCCAGGCGCAAAGCGGTGAGCACCGCCGGGTCGAGACCGTCCAGCGGCCGGGACGAGCAGTTGGCGATCACTGCGTCGAGAACACCGAGCGTGCGCAGCGTGCCGTAGGCGATCTCTGTGGCGAATGCCGCGTCGCGCCCGGTGATCTTCCGCTCCCGGAGAATCTGAGGCAGGACCAAATTGCCGAATGCATCCTCGACTTCCACCCGCAGCACCGCGTCGAAAGCGGCTTGGCGAGCCGGATCGCCGATACTTCCGACACCGGCATTCCTGCCACGGGGCTCGCCTGAATCGCGGGAATCGCGGGCTCGGCGGGGGCGACGCGCGCCGTCGTCACGCCTCGGCGAAGGTTTCTTCTCCCCGTGAATCGCCTCTTGCGCAGCCTGTTCCTTCGCGCGCTTGGTGCGGGACCGGAAACCTCCGCTCACTCGAAAGCCACCCCTTCATTGTCCTGCAGACCGCGCGCCCAGTCGGCCGCGGCCATCATCTTCTTGCCCGGGGGCTGAATCTGGCCGAGCGCCACAGCTACGGTGCCAGTGCCAACATGGACCGCAGATTTGCTCACTGCGACCTGCCCCGGCGCCAGTTTCTCGGCGGCGGAATCGACGCTTATAGGCCCGACCTTGACACGGTCCCCGTCCAGCGTGGTCCATGCACCGGGCCCCGGGGTGTACGCGCGGATCGCACGGTCGATCTCCGCGGCGGGAGCGGACCAATCGATCCGGGCGTCGTCCTTGCTGATCTTCGGCGCATACGTCTCTTCCCCCTTCTGCGGAGTGAACGTCGCGTGCCCGGTAGCGAGATCGTCCATCGTGCGCACGAGCAGATCGCCGCCGGAATAAGCAAGCCGGGTCAGCAGGTCATCCGCCGTATCAGTCGGCTCGATGCGCTCCGGCTCCTGCAGCAAGATATCGCCGGTATCCAGGCCCGCATCGATGCGGAATGTCGTCGCCCCGCTGTATTCGTCGCCGTGCAGAATTCCCGCTTGCACCGGCGCGGCGCCGCGCCAACGCGGCAGCAACGAGAAATGCAGGTTCACCCACCCGTGCGTGGGAATGTCCAAGAAATCCTCCGGAATGAGGTTGCCGTACGCCACGACCGGAATCGCATCGGGCGCGAGCGCTTCAAGTTCGGCCTTGACCTCCTCATTGCCTTTGAGCTTCTCCGGGGTGAGAACCTCGATCCCGTGCTCCTGCGCCAGAGCCTTCACCGGCGACGGGTGCAACGTGCGACCGCGCCCCTTCTTAGCGTCAGGGCGCGTCAGTACCGCCACCACTTCATGCTCCGAGGCGATGAGCTTCTCCAACGCCACCACCGCCGGCTCCGGTGTTCCCGCGAAAACCACACGCATGTGTCTACTTTCCTCCTACTCGCTCGCTACTCGCCCGTGAACCAATCCATACCGCGGATCATCTGCATTGCTTCTTTCCGCACCTCGGGTTCAAGCCGCCGCAAGAAGAGCACGCCGTCCAAGTGGTCAGTCTCGTGCTGGATGCAGCGTGCGAGCAGACCGTTGGCGCGCAACGTCACGGGGCGCCCGAATTCGTCCCGGCCGGTCGCCACCACCGTCTCGTGGCGTGCCACATCAGCCTGCAGATCAGGAATCGACAAACAGCCTTCCGGGCCGATCTGCACCATGTCGTCGATCGGTGTCCATTCCGGGTTGATCAATGCGCCACGCATGCCGTCGCAGTCGTACACAAAGACCCGCTTGGTCAAACCGATCTGGTTGGCGGCCAATCCGACGCCGCCGGCCTCGTCCATGGTCTCGAGCATGTCGTGGACGAGGCGCTGCAACGCGTCGTCGAAAAGCTCGACGGGGGCGGCCTGCGTGTTTAAAACCGGATCACCGAAGATCCTGATGGGACGGACGGTCATGGCAGCCCAGTCTACGTGGCGCACGAGCGCTAGCCGATGTGCATCGGGTTCACCTGGATCCGCAATGGCAGATCCTGCTTGCGGGTCGCGCGGTTCACCGCTGCCGCGCGAAGTGCTTTGCCCAGCGCTGTGCGCGTGGACAGCGGAGTACGGATGAGGACACGCTGAGCCTGACCGGCGGTACGGCGATCCCATTCACCGGGCAGGTCCACGCCGGCGGGAAGATCGACGGGGCCGAGAATGTCTACTTCTGCGGGTAGGTCAATGTGGTCGAGGAAATCATTCAGCGATTCCCGCGGGCTATCCACTGCCGCCATGTGCACAGCCGGCGGGAAGCGCACCTCGCGTCGCTGGGCGAGCTCTAGTGCCGCATGACCGGCTGCATCCCAGCGAATCAGATGCTGGACGACGGGAAGTGCTGCATCAGCGACCACGACCACTTCCCCGCCTTTGCCATGCGGAGCGACCAGCGTGGCCGCCGCCATCCACTTCGCCATGGTCTCCTCCGCGGCGCGCAGGTCTGGCCGGCCGAGCAACGCCCATGTGTCCAGCAGAATCGCGGCGCCGTACGCACCGCCGTCGGCGACACGCGGCTCGGCACCGGGAGTGGCCACGACGATCGCTGGCTTATCCTCTACCTCTGTGTGAATGCGCTCGCCCCACGACGCAATCACTTTGTGGGGCGAAAAGGCACGCCCCAGTTCTTCCGCCGTGCGCTGCGTTCCCACCACCACGGCGCGCAAACGGTGCGAACCACAATTCGCGCACACATAAGCGCTGTCCATTCGCCCGCACCACCGGCACGTCGGTGCGGCTGCTTCGTTGCCGGACGGCAGTCCGAGTGGACCGTTGCATGCGCGGCACCGTGCGGGGGCGCGGCAATTTCCGCACGCCAAAGATTGGACGTACCCGGCCCTGGGCACCTGGAACAACACTGGTTTGTCGGCGTTGAGCGCGCGCCGCGCCGCTTCGAAAGCGACAGATGGAAGACGTGCAGCGCCAGCCCGGGGATCGCGCTCCAGCTCGAAATCGCTGTCGCCAGCGGCGTGAATGTGTGGTGAGCGCGTGCGCAAGGTCGTGCGAGGGGCGATGAGATCGTGCGCCCAACCGGACTCGACTAAGAGCTGCGTTTCGGCGGTGCGAGCATGACCGCCGATGATCAGCGAGCATTTCTCCACCGCAGACCGTGTTGTGAGCACCTCCCGAGCGTGCGTGTACGGGGCACGGGGATCCACGAGCGAATCGTCACCGTCGAACATGACTACTGCCAGCCGCAGATTCTCCACCGGCGCGAACGCGGCGGAACGAGTGCCGACGACGAGGCGCCCCTGGCCGTGCAGGATAGAAAGGAAACGGCTGTAGCGTGCCTGCGGACCGAGCGAGGCAGTGAGAGTAGTGATCTGGCGCGGGCCCACAACTTGCCGAAGTGCCGTGAGCATTCGGTCCACATCGGTCTGGTCCGGCACGACAATAAGTACTCCGCCACCGTCGGCCGCGATTTTGGCCGCCAATGCGGACAGTGCATCTGCCCAGTCATCACCAGGCGCGATCTGCCACGCAGCTCGGGCGACGGTGCCACCGACCACCGCATCGACAAACGATTCACCGTTGGAATATGCGCTCCACCCGGACAGGTCCGGTTCTTCCACACGGCCGAGCTCCTTCCACGCCGACGAGGTGTCCGTCGACTCGGCTTTGGTGTGGCGGGCAGGAATCGCAGAACGGATGATGTCGGAACGGGTCCCGGCATAACGGTCGGCCAACGCGTCCACGAGCTCGCGCATCTGACGGGGATAGACTACCTCCGGCGAAACCACACGCTCGATGAAACGGAGCTTGCCGTCGTGGTCCGACTCAGCGGTGCGCGCGAGCACCAGCGCGTCGACGAGCCTGCCCGCGAAACGGATGCGCACGCGCACCCCCGGTTGGGCATCAGCCGACTGGCTTTCGGTGACTAGGTAGTCGAAGCCACGGTCCAGGTGCGGCAACCCCAAAAGTGGCAGCACGTGCGCGACCGGGTTGGCCGCGGCGGGGGCACTGTTGGAGCTTGCTGACATGCACCAAAGTGTAACGGCCACAGCGACCACATCATCGTGACCTATTTGTTACCTGGACTTTTACACTGAAAGTCGCGTGTAAATGCTTGCCAAAAAGGTGCACGAGACGCATAATCAAGTCGTTTTCAGTCGTTCGTCGTTGGAAAGTGCGCTTTAAGCTGTGAAACGCTCCGTTATCGCTTCTTCGTTGGCTCTGATCACCACCGTCATCCTGGCTGGTCCCGCAACCGCTGGGCCGCTATCGGCTAATCCGGGTCCCTCACTGGATCCGGATCCTGCCGCGTTGAGTTCGCAGGTGTCGCACAACATCTCCTCTGGTGTTGAAAACGGTATGCGCCAGGCATACGACGCTCTGCCGCCCGACATGAAGAAGGCGATCCCGGAGGGTCTCCGCCCGGTTCAGCAGACCCCGCATCCGCGCACGCAGCCGCTGCCGAAGGAGCCCTCAATGTGCTTCGACACCAATGGCCGTAAGAAGCCAGCACCGGAGACCCCGCCTGCATGCACGAACACCGTGGCGATCACCTACGATGACGGCCCCTCGCCGGAGACTACGCCGCGTTTGCTCGACATTCTGAAGAGCAAGAACGCCAAAGCAACTTTCTTCACCATCGGCACCAATGCCGACGCATTCCCGGACCTTCTCCGCCGCGAGCGCGATGAGGGACACCTGGTGGCCAATCACTCGTACAACCACCCGCAGCTCAACGCGATCCCCGAGGATCGAGTCGGCCGCGAACTCGACGAAACCAGCCGTGCCATCGAATCGGCATTGGGCACCAAGCCGCACTGGCTGCGCCCGCCCTACGGCGCGACGAACGACCGTGTCGCCGCTATCGCCGGTGAACGTGGCATGGCGCTGGCACTCTGGGACGTGGACACTGCCGACTGGCAGAACCGCAATGCGGACATCACCTGCCGCAATGCCGTGGACAATGCCCAGGCAGGCTCGATCATTCTCATGCACGATATCCACCCCAGCACCGTGGATGCCGCCGCCTGCATCATTGACGGCCTGCGTGCGAAGGGTCTCCGCCCAGTCACCTTGGACGAGATGATCCAGCCGGAGCCGGGTCGCACCTACACCAGGGCCGAATAACGAATCGCTCCCCTTACCCACCCCAATGCTTCCATCTGGCCGTGTGCGCAAACACACGGCCAGACGCATTGAATCTCCATTTAGGTTGTCTTAGATTCGGGGCATGAGTGAATCGGAGGCGGTATTCGTCGATAAGCAAAATGCCGGAGAACCCCAGCGTCGAGGCTGGCAAAAGGTCACCCTGTATGCGATGTTCGCGGTGTACTTGCTCGGCCCTTTGGTGCTGATTCCAGCTGTCGGCGAAGAAACCGCCGGCGCCCCAACCGCGGGCCTGATCTTGGGTACCGCTGCTTTGTTCGGCTTCATCGACGGCTGGACGTACCGTCCCACCTGGTCTCTGCCGTTTTTAGCGGGCGTGGCGTTCATGGCCGCGAAGGTGCTGTATTTCAACGACGGAACCGTCATCTACTTCATCGCTGTCATCATCATCGCCGCTGCTTTCGGCCATCTCTCGGGCCTGCTTGCGGGAACCGCCGGAGATGATGACTAAGTGCTAGAGACGTGGGTACTCGACCATCCCGATTACGGGCGCATCGAGGTGCGCTCCGGCTTCGACAAGGATTTCCTCGCCGTCGACCCCGATTGGCCGGGCGAACCTCCGGAGAAATTCAAAGATGACCCGGACGCCGGCGAACGCGCACCCGCCGACGCGAAACCGTGGTCGCGTCTCGGCGAATTCCGAAAGAATCCGCCGCTGCGCCTTCAGGTCCTCGTTGACGGCGAGGTGCAGCACCAGTACGACAATATCGAGCAAGGCTCCGCCCGGATTCCGTTGCGCGGCCCCGGCAAGACGGACAAGCTCGAACTCTTCGTCAATTTCGGCACCGACCGCTCCAAGCCGCACTTGCGGTTGCAGGTGAACACCTTCAAGGACATCCTGCAGATCGAATTCCGCGAGGGCGCGACGGTCGTCGAATTCGATCCGCCTGCTGGTTCGCGCGGCGAACGGCGCCGCGCGATGATGCAGTCCAGTCCCGTCCGGCGCACAGCGATTCCCATCATCGAGGGACTCGGTAAATCCGGCTGGGCCATCGCCGTGCTTGTCCTGAGCCCCCTGATCGGTCGATTTTTGGACTGGCTATTACAGTTCCTGCCGGACTGGAAGCTGCCTGAATTCACGCTGCCCCATGTCGACCTGCCCGTGCCTGATCTTCCTCAGGTCACGCTACCGACACCGAATATCGACCTGCCCATTCCGTCGCTGCCGCCGCTTCCCGAGTGGGTGCAGCTCATGATGGAGTACACGAAAATCTGGGTGCCCATCGTCGTTGGCATCGTCGTGGGCGTCGTTGCGCTGCGCAACTACCGCAAGTCGGAGGCGGAAAAGGAGCAGTGGCGCGAAAAACGCGCCTCCGCCGACACAGCGGAGACGCGTCCGTCCAGCACGCGTGAGCAGCCTGGACGAACCGAAGAGGATTCCGCCGAGGAGACGAACCCCTACCGGCCGAAGGATTAGAGCCCGGCAGCCGACTTCAGGTCATCGACCTTGTCCAGTGCCTCCCACGGGAAGTCCACGTCGGTGCGGCCGAAGTGGCCGTAGGCGGCGGAATCCGAGTAGATCGGGCGGAGCAGATCCAGTTCACGGATGATTGCGCTCGGGCGCAGATCGAAGACCTTCTCCACTGCCTGCTGGATCGTCTCGTTGGTCTGGCCTTCAGCTGCGGTGCCGAAGGTCTCCACATACAGGCCGACCGGGGTCGCACGACCGATCGCGTAAGCGACTTGGACCTCCACGCGCTTAGCTAGGCCTGCTGCGACAATATTCTTCGCCACCCAGCGCATCGCGTACGCGGCGGAGCGGTCCACCTTTGACGGGTCCTTGCCGGAGAAGGCGCCGCCGCCGTGGCGGGCCATGCCGCCGTACGTGTCCACGATGATCTTGCGTCCTGTCAGGCCCGCATCGCCCATCGGGCCGCCCAGCACGAAGGAACCGGACGGGTTGACCAGCAGCTTGGTGTCCGGTGTCAGGAAGTGAGCCAGCCCGGCATCCTCAAGCACCCACTCGAGGACGTGCTCGCGCAGGGCGGCCTCTAGCTCAGCGCCGGTGAAGTCTGGGTCGTGCTGGGTAGAGATGACCACGGTGTCGAGATACACGGGGGTGTCGCCGTCATAAGCGAAGGTCACCTGCGTCTTGCCGTCTGGGCGCAGGCCTCGAACAACCCCCTCTTTGCGCACCTGGGTGAGGCGGCGTGAGAGTCGGTGCGCGGTAGAGATCGGCAGCGGCATGAATTCCGGGGTCTCGTCGGTGGCGTAACCGAACATCAGGCCCTGGTCGCCGGCACCGGACTGGTCCTCTTCCCCGGTTGAAGTGTTCGAGCGCACTTCGAGCGAGTCAGTGACGCCGTCAGAGATCTCGGCGGACTGGTCGCCGATGGAGATATTCACGCCGCAGGTGCGGCCGTCGAAGCCGACCTCGGAGGAAATGAACCCGATTTCGACGAGTTTGTCACGCACGAGTTTGGCGATATTGGAGTACGCCTTCGTGGTCACCTCACCAACGACATGAACCTGGCCGGTGGTCACCAGCGTTTCCACGGCCACACGCGACAACGGGTCCTGGGCGAGCATGTCGTCCAGGATGGTGTCGGAGATGGCGTCGCAGATCTTATCGGGGTGCCCTTCAGTGACGGATTCACTGGTGAAGAGGCGGTAGAAGGGGTCAGTCATCGTGTGGTCGGTCCTTTGTTTTAGACGGCTGTCTCTCTGTGTGACACGCGTCGTACGCGGCACCCACACAACAATAGACCAAGCTGTCTAAAAAAGACAACCTCACTGTCTGTTTAAAGAAAGCGCTTCGATTCCGTCCCAGATCCGCGCAGCTACCACGTGCTTCGGACCGTCCGGAATTTCCTCGACGTCCCCGCCCTCGCCGATCAGCCAACCGCTGTTGCGCAATTCACCGAATACCGCACCACCGGCGACAGAGTTGACCATGAGCAGGTCTGCGCCCTTGCGCTCCAGCTTCGCCTTGCCGTATTCCAGCGGGTTGTCCGTCTCCGCAGCAAAGCCCACGATCGTCGCCGTGGTCTCGCCCGCATCGCGCTTTTCGACGAGGCCTTTGAGGATGTCCGGGTTTTCCACCATGTGCAGGGTGGCCAGTGCATCGTCGGACTCGCCCTTCTTCAGTTTCGAGTCCGCTTCATTCTCCGGCCGGTAGTCGGACACAGCCGCCGCCATGATGACGATGTCCGCGTCCGCTGCTGCCTGGTCCACCGCTTCTTTCATTTCGCGCGTCGACCGCACCTTGATGATTTCCGCTCCTGGCGGTGTGTCCAGTGCATCGGTGTCGCCAGCCACGATCGTGACATCGGCCCCGCGGTGGGCTGCGATGTCGGCCAGTGCGAAGCCCTGGCGTCCGGACGACCGGTTGCCGATATAGCGCACAGGGTCGATATTCTCCTGCGTACCGCCGGCGCTGATGACGACCTTCTTGCCCTGCAGCGAGAGACCGTACGAACCGGTCTCGAGGACGGTGCGCGCCATCTCGGCGATCTGCGCGGCTTCGAGCATTCTGCCCGGCCCGGTGTCCGTTCCAGTCAAACGTCCGTGTGCTGGTTCCAGCACCACGATGCCGCGACGGCGCAGCGTCGCCACATTGTCCTGCGTGGCGGGGTTATCCCACATCTCCGTGTGCATCGCCGGCGCCAGCACGACCGGACAGGTAGCCACCAGCACAGTCGCCGTCAACAGATCGTCCGCCCGTCCCGCAGCAATCCGCGCAATGGTGTCCGCAGTCGCCGGCGCGATGACGATGAGGTCCGCGTCCTTGCCCACGCGAACGTGCTGCACTTCGTCTACGCGTGAGAACACATCGGTGTCCACCGGGTGACCTGACAATGCCTCGAACGTCGCCGCCCCAACGAAATTCAGCGCCGCCGGCGTCGGCACAACGCGCACGCTATCGCCGTCCTCGGTGAACTCTCGGACGAGGTGGCATGCCTTATATGCGGCAATTCCGCCCGCGACTCCGACGACGACGTTGCGGGGTGTTTTCGTGTTCTCACTGGGCTCTGGGCTCATGGCCCCCGAGCTTACCCACCACTGCTAGGTCCGGGGCTGCCGGACCCAGTCCCCGATGACCCCGGGCACCACTTCAGGTGCCTCACCAAGCAGTGCTTTCAGGTTTCCTTCACGCTCGACCGCCGATGTAACTGCTTGCACCTTTCCCCGCTTGCCGCTGTTCGCGCCTGCCCCGCGATGACCAGCTCCATACATGCCCGGCCCGCCGGCTACCGCTCCACGCGCGCCTGCACCGTTACCTGCCTGTCCCCCACCGACGAACGCATTGCCGCCCTGGCCGATAGCGCCAGTGCCCATGCCCGCACCAGATCCAGCACCGAATCCTCCCATCGGTCCTGCAACCGTGCCAGCGCCAGCACCAACACCACCGACACCACCCAGGCGACCACCGCCCCCAGCGCCGGATAGGCCCGCACCACCACGTGCGCCGCCAAGTGCGCCACCAAGTCCACCTGCACTACCTGCTGCCCCTCGGCCCGCACCGCCCAGCGGCGCCATCGCCGGACCGCCAAACCCGCCCGAACCACCAGGGCCAATTCCTGCAGCAGCACCAGCGCCAGCGCCACCGCCACCAGCAAGTCCAGTTCCCGCACCAGCTCCCAGCGAACCCAGCTGGCCCATGCCCGGCAAGCCTGCACCAGCACCACCACCTGCTCCAACACCAGCGCCACCGCCAGCACCACCACCAGTGAGACCTGTCAGTGACGGCGGCATTGATGGTGCGGCCGCTGTTGCTGCCTGCGTCGGTGTCGCTCCCGCCGCGATGGACTGGAGCATATCCGGGTTCGGCCGCCCGAACTGCTCGACGACTTGGTTCGGTGTCGACGCGTAGGCCAGATCCCGGTAGCCGGCATTCGACAGCGCCTGCTGCACGATCTTTGGCAGCGGGGTGTCCTCAAACGTGGGTGTTCCCGACCCGGCCGTACCCGACTGATTAGTTCCGTTGCCATTCGGCGCACCCAACTCTGGCAACAGCTGCGTGAACAGCGGTGTCACTGGCACAAGCTCGGTGGTGAGCTTCGGTGAAAATGCAGTTAGGAAAGTTTCCTCGAATGTCTTGGCCAGACTCGCATTCGGTATCGTACGCGCTACTGCGAGCGTCGCCGCGACTTGGAGTGCGTTCGCCTCGGTCACTGTGACCAGACTCGCGGTGTGTGCGGATAGTGCACTGGCATTAGCCATGTACTCGCCACCCGCTGTCTCGATTTGCCCGAGGTTCTCGATCGCTTTCGCGATGGACTCGGTCTCCGCCGACCCCTGCAGGTCGGCGATAGCACCAGGAATGTACGACAGCGCCTCCCCGATCGTTGCTGCCGTATCCGCCCAGTCCGACGACATTCCCGACATCGACGCCACGTCAGTAGCGATCAACTCCGTATTCAACATATCCAAGCTGAACGGCTTTCCCGCCACCGGATTCGTCGCGGTGAAGTTGTTCACCGTTGGTTGCTCCGTACTGACATTCTCGATGACCGCTTCCAGGCTCTTCCCCATCACCGATTGCCCGACATTCCCCAGCACATCCGCGAAACTGTTGTCCGCCATCTGATAGCCCGTCAGCTGCGCAGTGAGCAGGTCAACCGCATTCGCGAAGTGTTGCGATAACCCCTTTGTTGCCTCCGGCTCATTATCCGACCGGATCGTGCCGTGCATCGAGCCGGATTCATCTAGACCTGAGACTTGGGAAAAACTCCCCACCCCTCCAATGCCTAGCCCCAGAGTAGGAGCGAAGAATACATCTGAAGCTTTAACTAATTTGTCAACTGCACTCTGTACATCGTTTGTTACTAGTTTCATGGTCCCCCCAAACGGTCTTTACAACTGGTAAAGAGCTTCTAAAGTCTCAATGGATCGTTGGCAAAGCTCATCATGGTCATAGACGCCGCTGACTCCCGCTCTGCCGACAGCGACTGCGAGTTGCCCCCGGTCTGTATCCACACCGGCATAGCAAATGTCGTCATCCATGCCTATTGGCCCATAGGAGTAAGTCCCCGGAATCAAATCTGAAACTCCTGTTTCAACAACTGCTCCCTGCTGTACTGACAGCATTAAGTTCGCAGAACCCCCTAGGACTGCATGCATGAGATAGCTGGAATCCCCCTGGCGACCTAACATGCACATATTTATGTCCTTAGTATCCAGACGCTTACTCTCCCCCTCCGTCTCAAACCCGATGCGGGCAAACTCCTCGGGGGAGATTTCTTCGCAGGGGTTGAAGATGTTGCCTTTGACGTCGTCGTAGACGAAGTCGCCGAGGACAACGTCGCCGCTTTCGAAGTGGAAGGCGGGCGGGTCGTCTTCGGATGGGGTGGTTGGGTTCGGTGCGGTGGATGAAGTGACGTCGGATTCAGCGGATGGGTGCTGGGTCTCGGCGGCAGCGGAGTTGAGAGCGGGTGCGGGATTCACCGTAAGGGATCCTCCCGACGAGCAGCCGGCCAGCACCGCTACCAACACAGCCCCCCAAGCGGCAAGGAATGCGCGGGCAGACGTAGTCCCCCAACTATGCGTCGTGCGCCGTGACATTCCCATTTCCTCCGTCCCCCCCAGTGCGGTGGATGTCGCCTGTGTTCGTAGTGGTGCTGGCCGACAGACACAAGGATTACATGAGTCAAGCAAAAATAAAACGAAACGATGTCTACTTCAGTAGACATCGGGATCGGCACGACCAAAACCGCACGTCAAAGGGGTACGAGGGAACAGTGGAGGACAAGAAAAAGCGGGCTACGGACCAAAAATTAGTCGCGTAGCCCGCTTTTGCGGGGGTGAAAATGGGGGGAGCCTTACTGGCCTTCCTCGTGCTCCAGGAGACCGTGCTCGATCTCGCGGAGGGCGATGGACAGCGGCTTCTCGCCCGGCTGCGGAGTGACCAGGGGGCCGATGAACTCGAACACGCCCTCGTCCTGCTCCTGGTAGTAGCTGTTGATCTGGCGGGCACGCTTGGCCGCGAAGATCACCAGGGCGTACTTGGAGGACACCTTGGTCAGCAGCTCGTCGATAGGCGGGGCCGTGATGCCTTCAGGCGTGTCGTACACCTGCTCGTTGACGTCGGCGGTCTCCGCCGAATTAGCAAGATCGTTGGTCACGTTGCTCACTCACACCTACTCGTTGTTTGGACGCTGGACGCACAAGAGAATATCACTGATCCCCTGCACAGCCTCATCCAGATCGTTGTTGACAATGACATCATCGAACTCGTCCTGAGCGGCGAGCTCAGCACGTGCCGTTTGGAGACGACGCGCAATCACGTCTTCGGTTTCCGTCGCGCGACCAGTGAGACGCTCAACGAGCACCTCCCAGGACGGCGGGGCGAGGAAGACTGTGACGGCCTCCGGCATAATCTCCTTGATATTGCGGGCGCCGACTAGGTCGACCTCGACCAAGACCGGACGGCCGGCATCAAGGGCTTCCCGCACGGGTGCGGCGGGAGTGCCGGAACGTTGCAGGCCACCGTGAATGTCGGCCCACTCGAGCATCTCGCCCGCATCGATCCGCTCCTGGAAAGACGTCGGGGACACAAAGAAATAATCCTTGCCGTCCACTTCGCCCGGGCGCGGGTCGCGCGTGGTCATGGAGACGGAGAAGTACAGGTCCTCCACTTCCTTGCGGAGGCGCTCGACCACCGTCGACTTACCAACGGCGGAAGGGCCAGCCAAAACAACCAGCCGGCCCTTCCCATTCACGTTTGTCACCGATTATTCCCCGAAACCGAAGCGCTCGAGCAGAGCGCGACGCTGACGGTCACCCAGGCCGCGCAGACGACGGGTCTGAGCGATCTCGAGCTCCTCCATGATCTCACGTGCCTTGACCTTGCCCACCTTCGGCAGAGCCTCGAGGAGAGCCGAGACCTTGGTCTTGCCGATGATCTCATCAGACTCAGCCTTTGCGAGAACCTCCTTGAGGTTCGTGTCGCCGCGCTTCAGGGATGCCTTCAGCTCAGCACGCTGCTTGCGTGCTTCCGCAGCCTTAGCGAGAGCTTCCTGGCGCTGTTCCGGGGTCAGTTCGGGAAGGGCCACTGGTTCCTCCAATGTGTTAGGGGTTAAGTTCTGATCCAGCTTATGAACCGATTCGACACTGTCGCAAAAGAATTACACAGTTGCAACTCGTCGACGTGGGATAACTGTACCACTGAGCGGTTCTAGACACGATGTTTGACGTCTTGTTTTGCCACGTCATCGCATCGACGCCTATAACCTACCAGCAGTTTTCATCCCACCGAATTTGAGGGTCGGTTTAGCGCTACACTACCAGCGTTTTCGCCGCTTTGCGCAGCTCAGCGATATCAGGTCCAGAGGACAACACTGAGCGGGAGACATTCGGAAAGACGAGGTGGGCTTGGTCGCCAGCAATCCGGGCAACGTCCTCCATCGTCGCGCCCTGGGCACCGACGCCCGGCATGAGCACCGGAGCATTGAGCGCGTTGAGACGCGGCGGGTTCTTCACCGTCGCGCCCACAACAACACCGACGTGCCCGACGTGCCCGATGTGCGCCACGTTCCCGTCCGCGGAGCCGGACTCGCCGCTTCGTGCACGCTTATCGACGTTATATCCAGCGCATTCGTCCACCATCTGCTGCGCCACGGACACACCGCTTTCGGTGAGCGTCTGTGACTGGAAGCCTTCTGCCTCCGGGTTGGAGTTGGCGGACATGACGAACACACCGCGTCCTTCCCGGCCAGCTAGTTCAATGGCCGGCGCGAGCGATCCCACCCCGAGGTACGGCGTGAGCGTGACAGCATCACAACACAGCGGGGAATTATCGTCGAGCCATGCCAAGGCGTAGCCCTCCATGGTTGAGCCGATATCACTGCGCTTGGCGTCGGCCACGACGAGGGAGTCGCTCTCCCGCAATTGGGACAGCGTCTCCTCGAGGACCGCGAAACCTGCAGAACCGAAGCGCTCGTAGAAGGCGACCTGCGGCTTGATCAGCGCGACGTGGCCGGCAAAGGCCTCCACGCAGCGCTGGGAGAACTCCCGCAGACCGTTTACATTCGGGCTCAACCCCCAAGCGTCGAGGAGTGCCTCATGGGGATCGATGCCGACGCACAAGCGGCCGTACCGCTCCCCTGCCTCGACGAGGCGATTACCGAAATCTCGCGGGGCGCTCTGCTTATCGTCGTGGCCCATTATCTAGTTCTCCGTTGGTGCCGCGTGCTCGAGTTCCTGCAGGCTGGTCACCGTGATCTCGTTGGCTCGCAAAGACTCGATGCCCTGGACCGCCGCGGTGACACCCTGGACCGTCGTCATCATCGGCACGCTAGAGACAACGGCCGCCGCACGGATGTCGTAGCCGTCGTGCCGGGCACCCGCGGATCCAGCTGGCGTGTTCAGAACCAGGTCCACTTCGCCTTCCAGGATTCGGTCGACGATGGACTTGCCCTCAACGCCGTCGCGCACCTCGGAAGCCTTGAGCGCGACTTCGCACTCAATGCCGTTTCGACGCAGCATCTGGGCAGTACCTTCCGTCGCCAGCACATTGAAGCCCATCGTGTACAGGCGCTGGATCGGGAAGATCAGGGTGCGCTTGTCACGGTTGGCCAGGGAGACGAACACAGTGCCCCCGGTCGGCAGTTCGCCGAACGCAGCTGCTTCCGCTTTCGTAAAGGCGACTCCAAAGGACGGGGCCAGGCCCATGACCTCGCCGGTGGACTTCATCTCGGGCCCGAGAATAGTGTCCAGCACCGCACCGTCTGGCCGGCGGAAGCGAGTGAACGGGAGGACCGCCTCCTTCACCGCGATCGGGTGCTCCAGCGGTAACGATCCACCGTCATAATCGGTCGGCAGCAGCCCCTCGGACTGCAACTCCGCGATGGTGGAGCCCATCATGATGCGGGACGCAGCCTTGGCCAGGTGCACACCTGTAGCCTTGGACACGAACGGCACAGTGCGGGATGCGCGCGGATTGGCCTCGATGACGTAGAGGATGTCGTCTTTCAGCGCGAACTGGACATTCATCAGACCTTTGACCCCTATGCCATGAGCCAAAGCCTCGGCGGAGCGGCGCACCTTATTGATGTCGTCCGGTCCCAGAGTCATCGGCGGCAGAGCACAAGCAGAGTCACCGGAGTGGATGCCGGCCTCCTCGATGTGCTCCATCACGCCGCCAAGGTAGACATCCTTGCCGTCCGACAGCACGTCGACGTCGATCTCGATCGCGTTGTCCAGGAAGCGATCGACGAGCACCGGGTGGTCCGGGGTCAGCTCGGTTGCGCGATCGATGTAGTCGCGAAGGTTCTCCTCGTCGTAGACGATTTCCATGCCACGGCCGCCGAGCACGTAGGAGGGGCGGACCAGGACCGGGTAGCCGATGCGGTCGGCGACCTCGCGGGCCCCATCGAAGGAGGTCGCGGTGCCGTAGGCCGGGGCAGGCAGCTTAGCTTCTTCAAGTACCTTGCCGAATTCGCCACGATCCTCCGCCATGTCGATGGCCTGCGGGGTGGTGCCCACGACGGGAACACCTGCGTCGGCAAGCTTTTGCGCGAGGCCCAGCGGAGTCTGGCCACCAAGCTGGACGATCACTCCGGCGACGGTGCCCGTCGCGGCCTCGGCACGGTAGATCTCCATGACATCCTCGAACGTCAACGGCTCGAAGTACAGCCGGTCGGCGGTGTCGTAGTCTGTGGAGACGGTCTCCGGGTTGCAGTTGACCATGACCGTTTCGTAACCCACGCGGGAGAGCTCGAGCGCCGCGTGAACGCAGGAGTAGTCGAACTCAATCCCCTGCCCGATGCGGTTCGGGCCGGAGCCCAGGATGATGACCTTTTCCTTGGCTGCCCCGCCCTGCGCGGCGCCCACGGCCCCCACCTCGGACTCAGCGTTCGGATCGTACTCGTAGGCCGAGTAGTGGTACGGCGTCTGCGCCTCGAATTCGCCGGCGCAGGTGTCCACCGTCTTGTACACCGGGTGGATGCCCAGGGACCAGCGCAGAGAGCGCACACCGTCTTCGCCGGCGAGCTCCGGACGGAGCGCGGCGATCTGGGCGTCGGAAAGCCCGTACACCTTGGCCTCGCGCAGCAGGTCGGCATTGAGAACAGGGGCGTCGATAAGCTGCCCGCGAAAATCGATGAGTGCCTCGAGCTCGGCGAGGAACCACGGATCGATGCCACTGGCCTCGTAGACCTGCTCGATGGTGCCGCCGAGACGAAGCGCGAGCTCGACGTCGTACATGCGCTTATCCGTCGGGCGCTTCAGGTCGTCGAGGACGGCGGCGAGGTCGTTCTCGCGGCCCTCCGCGAAGTACGCGTCCGGCTTCGTCCAGAAACCGCTTGGCTTGTCCTCCATCGAACGCATGACCTTGTTCAGGCCCTGAATGTAGTTGCGGCCGATGCCCATTGCCTCGCCCACTGCCTTCATGGAGGTGCCCAAGGTCTCGTCCGCACCCGGGAATTTCTCGAAGGCGAAGCGCGGCATTTTCACGATCACGTAGTCGAGCGCCGGTTCGAACGCGGCCGGCGTCACGCCGGTGATGTCGTTGGTGATCTCGTCGAGGGTGTATCCGATGGCGAGCTTCGAGGCGATCTTTGCGATCGGGAAGCCGGTGGCCTTAGAAGCGAGCGCAGAAGAGCGCGACACGCGCGGGTTCATCTCGATAGTGATAATGCGGCCGTCGACGGGGTTGACCGCAAACTGGATATTGCAGCCGCCGGTGTCCACGCCCACCTCGCGGATAATCGCGATGCCCTGGTCGCGCATGGTTTGAAACTCGCGGTCAGTCAGAGTCAACGCGGGGGCCACCGTGACGGAGTCGCCCGTATGGACGCCGAGAGCGTCGACGTTCTCGATAGAGGCGATCACGACAACGTTGTCGTCGCCGTCGCGCATGAGCTCGAGCTCGAATTCTTTCCAGCCGAGGATGGACTCCTCGATGAGGACGTTCGCCTCCGGGCTAGCGTCCAAGCCGTCGCCGGCGATGCGCTCCAAATCCTCCATGGTGAAGGCGAGGCCGGAGCCGAGGCCGCCCATGGTGAAGGATGGTCGGACCACGACAGGCAGTCCGAGCTCTGCTACGGTCTCCTTCACTTCGTCCATGTTGAAGCACACGCGAGAGCGCGCGGAATCGCCGCCGATCTTAGCCACGATGTCCTTGAATTTCTGGCGGTCCTCGCCGCGCTCGATCGCGTCGATATTCGCGCCGATGAGCTCGACACCGTGCTTGGCCAGAATGCCTTGCCGGTCGAGCTGGATCGCGGCGTTCAGGGCGGTCTGCCCGCCGAGGGTGGCCAGAATGGCGTCAACCTTGTGGCCCTGTTCTGCCTCACGGGCGAGGATTCGGTCGATGTATTCCGGCTGGATCGGCTCGACGTAGGTGTGGTCGGCGAACTCCGGGTCGGTCATAATCGTCGCCGGGTTGGAGTTGATCAAAGTGACGCGGAGGCCTTCCTCCTTGAGCACACGGCACGCCTGGGTGCCCGAGTAGTCGAACTCGCAGGCCTGGCCGATCACGATCGGACCAGAGCCGATGACCAGGACGTGGTTGATGTCGTCGCGTTTCATTAGTTCCCTTCCTGGTTATTTCTGCTCGGTGGCCGCGGTTGGGGTGCCGGTCCCGTTCTTCTTCACCTTGTAGCTGTCCATGAGCTCCACAAACTGGTCAAAGAGCGGGTTTGCGTCGTGCGGGCCGGCGGCGGATTCCGGGTGGTACTGCACGGAGTACGCCATGCCAGACTCGAGTGCGACGCCCTCGACGACGCCATCGTTGAGGCAGGTGTGCGTGATCAGCGCCGGACCGAAATCGGTGTCGAATGTCGTTCCTGCCGCGATCTTCTCGGAGGTGAAGCTTTCCGGCGCCTTCACTGCGAAGCCGTGGTTCTGGGAGGTGATGTCGATTTTCCCGCTGGTGTGGTTCTTCACCGGGACATTCACACCGCGGTGGCCGAACTTCAGCTTGTAGGTGTCCAGTCCGAGCGCGCGACCCAGGATCTGGTTGCCGAAGCAGATACCGAACAGCGGCGTGCCGTCGGCGATGATGTCGCGGGTGACCGCCACCATGTCGTCGGCGGTCGCCGGGTCACCCGGGCCGTTGGAGATGAACACGCCGTCGGGGTTGTGCTTCTTGATCTCCGCGTACGGCGTGCCGGCCGGGACAACGATTGTCTCGATACCCCGCTGGGAGAAGTGTCCCGGCGTGGCCGTCTTGATGCCCATGTCGTAAGCGACGACGGTGTAGCGCTTGTCCCCCTTCGCCTCGATCACGTAGGGCTCGTCGGTGGACACGTCCGCGGACAGGTCCGCGCCCGACATCGCGGGCTGCTCTTTGACGAGAGCGACGAGCGCGTCGACGTCGCCGCGCGCCTGCTCGCCGGTGAAGATACCGGCGGCGATGGAACCGTAGTTGCGCAGGTGGCGGACGAGCGAGCGGGTATCCACCCCGTGGATGCCCACGATGCCCTGGCTGCTCATCTCATCCTCGAGGCTGCGCTCCGCGCGCCAGTTGCTGACCCTCTTGGACAGGTCGCGGATCACCAGTCCAGCAACCCAGATACGGTTGTCATGGGACTCGTTGTCCTCGTCGTTCCACCCGGTGTTCCCGATCTGCGGGGCCGTAGCAACCACGATTTGGCGGTGGTAGGACGGATCCGTCATCGTCTCCTGGTAGCCGGTCATGGCAGTGGTGAAAACGGCCTCTCCGAACACGGGCTCGGTGTCGGCGCCGGCCGCGCCGAAGGCGAAGCCCGAGAACGTGGTGCCGTCGGCCAGTACCAGCACGGCGGGGATGCGTTCAGTGCTCATGTGTGTTTCCTTCTTCGTTTCGCTCTATTCACGCTGCTTCTGCGCCTCTCCCCCATGCGGGAGCGGCGCTCGTGCTGGTCAGTCTGTGTCTGTGTTTTTGTCGGAGTCGGTGTTGCTGTCGGCTCCGCTTCCAGCCTCGGCGAGGTGGAAGGTCTGTTCACCGCGGAGCCAGGTGCCCACCACGCGCGCCGCGAATTCCGCGCCCTCGTACGGGGTGTTGCGTGACTTCGACGCCATCTCGTCGCCGAGCGCGGTCCACCCGGCGTCTGGGTCGACAAGGGTAAGGTTGGCCGGCTCGCCCACCTCGATCGGGCGGCCCTGGTCGGCGAGACGGAGGATTTCTGCCGGTCGCTCACTCATGACTTTGGCCACGAAGCGCCAGTCAGCCAGGCCCGATTCGACGAAGACCTGCGCGATGATCGCGAGTGAGGTTTCCAGGCCGATCATGCCGGGCTTGGCGTTTTCAAATTCCACGCACTTATCTTCGGAACCGTGCGGGGCGTGATCGGTGGCGACGACATCGATGGTGCCGTCGAGCAGTGCGTCGCGCAGAGCGATCGTGTCGCGGTCTTCGCGCAGCGGCGGGTTAACACGGTAGACACCGTCGTAGCTCTCCAGCTTCGCGTCGGTGAGCAGAAGGTGGTGCGGGGTCACTTCGGCGGAGACGTCGATGCCCTGCTCCTTCGCCCAACGCAACAGGGAGACGGTGCCCTCGGTGGATGCGTGGCAGAGGTGGTAGCGCCCGCCATAATCACGGGTCATGATGAGGTCGCGCGCCACGACGGATTCTTCGGCGACACGGGGCCAGCCGCGCAGGCCGAGTCGTGCGGCGTTCTCGCCCTCGTGGGCGACGGAGCCGTCGGTCATGCGGTGGTCTTCGGCATGCTGTGCCAGCACCACGTCGTAGGCCTTCGCGTACTCGATGGCGCGGCGCATCAGCTGCGGATCGTTCACACACTTGCCGTCGTCAGAGAACATCTTGACGTGCCCGCGGGACATCAGGCCGATCTCGGTGAGCGATTCGCCCTTCAGCCCCTTGGTGATGGAGCCGACCGGGTAGACATCGCACTTGCCGTAGGCCTGGCCTTTGTCCCACACCGCATCGGCGAGGAAAGGCTGGTCGATCACCGGCTGGGTATTCGCCATTGTGAATACTGCGGTGAACCCGCCCTTGGCCGCGGCATCCGAACCAGTGGCGATGGTCTCGGTGTCTTCGCGGCCGGGTTCGCGCAGGTGGACGTGCATGTCAACGAGGCCAGGAAGCAGCACCTTGCCGCCGCAGTCCATGACTTCGTCGGCGTCATTGAAGGGGTTCTCGCCGATGGAATCGATCACGCCGTCGGCGACGTCGATGAGAATGTTGGTTTCGTCTTCGCCGTAGGGGCGGACGTTATTCAATGCGAGTGTCGTCACTTCCCTACTCCTTTTCTTCCAGCGTGTCTGCTCCGCTCGCCAGCAGCGTGAACAAGACCGCCATGCGGGTGTACACACCGTTGGTGACCTGGTCGAGGACCACAGTGTTATCGCGGTCGGCGACGTCGAAGTTGATTTCCATGCCGCGCAGCATCGGGCCCGGGTGCATGATCAGGGTGTCGTCGCCGAGCATGTCCGCGCGGTCCTTGCTCAGCCCGTACAGGGTCGCGTATTCGCGGTGCGACGGGAAGAACCCGCCGTTCATGCGCTCAGCTTGGACGCGCAGCATCATGACTGCGGCGATGGGCGCTTCCTTTTCGCTGCGGGCATTCGTTAACGCCGCATCGAAGTCGTATTCGACCGAGCACGGCCAGTGCTCGACACCAGTCGGCAGCAGTGTCGGCGGAGCCACGAGCACAACGTCTGCACCGAGTGCGTGGAGCAAGTCCACGTTGGAACGCGCTACGCGGGAGTGCAGAATATCGCCGACGATGAGCACCTTCTTGCCGGCAACATCGCCGATGTGCTGGCGCATCGTCACAGCGTCGAGAAGCGCCTGCGTCGGGTGCTGGTGCGAACCGTCGCCCGCGTTGATGATGGCAGCGCCGGGAACCCACTCGCGGAGCAGGTTCGGTGCGCCGGAGGACGGGTGGCGCGTGATGATCGCGTCGGCGCCCACGGCGCGCAACGTGCTGGCGGTGTCCTTGAGGGATTCACCCTTCTTCACGCTGGAGCCCGAGGCGGAAACGTTGATGACGTCCGCGCTCATCCACTTGCCCGCTGTCTCAAACGATGAGCGCGTGCGGGTGGAATTCTCGTAGAACAGCGTAAAGATTGTTCGGCCCCGCAGAGTGGGCAGCTTCTTCATCTCGCGGCCGTCGAGCGCCTCGCGGAAACGGTCGGCTTCGTCCATCAAGCCGACGATCTCCTCCCGGCTCAGATCCGCGATGCTGATGAGGTGCCTCATTCTTCGACCTCCTCTTTGACCAGGAGGACGGCATCGGCGTCATCGAGCGGGGTGAGCGTCACGCGGACGTCTTCCGTGATCGCCGTCGGAATATTCTTGCCCACATAGTCAGCGCGGATCGGAAGCGCACGGTGGCCACGGTCGACTAGGACCGCGAGCTGGATCGCTTCCGGGCGGCCGATATCGCTGAGCGAATCGAGCGCGGCGCGAATGGTTCGTCCCGAAAACAGCACGTCGTCGACGAGAACGATCGTCGCTCCGTTGATGTTGCCCGGGATGTCGGTCGGGGCCAAGGCGCGGTGCGGGCGGCCGCGCAGGTCATCGCGGTAGAGCGTCACATCGAGGCTGCCAACGGGAACGCTCACCCCCGAAAATTCCTCGATCGCCGCCGCGATGCGCTGGGCCAAGGGCACTCCGCCGGAGGGAATGCCCAACATGATCAGTGGTGGAGCACCGTCGGAATCGAGTGCAGTTCTCTCGATAATCTGGTGCGCGATGCGTGCAATCGTGCGCGAGACGTCACTAGCGTCAAGCAACTCTGTGGCACTCATCGAACCTCCTTCCCCGCCTCTCTGTGCGGAATTTAAAGGATGCTTCTTTTGAGCCTGCCTATGCTTGGTAGACGTTTGCAAGAGTAGCACTCCACCGCCCGCATTTTTCGAATGAACAGGTCACCAGCTTTGTCGCTCACCGCAACACACACCATCGATGCACCGCTTGCCGACGTCTGGCGTTGGCACACCATGCCCGGCGCCGTGCACCGTCTGACTCCGCCGTTTTTGCCGATGATGGAGTGCCTTAGGTTTTTAGGTCCGGGTGACTTGAGTGTTGTCCATTGATGCCC
>ERZ1031273.130-NODE-130-length-38632-cov-16.568733_pt1 | contig 38632 bp, 33 predicted proteins | sample MGYA00516575_ERZ1031273 | MGnify/ENA primary metagenome ERZ1031273 (study PRJEB33718, sample SAMN03159816) | human skin metagenome | collected 2014-02-25 | study: EMG produced TPA metagenomics assembly of the PRJNA266117 data set (Human skin bacterial metagenome... | reverse complement strand
TCTAGTCATGTGAGGAGACCCCCTGACTTCTAACCTACAACAAGTTTACTCTGCCTTGATACAACTTTAGCTTGAACGGATATGTCAATTCCGTTACAATATGCATAAGAACGTGTGCTAATTTCGAGCGCTGACTTCTCGTCTGCACGAAATTTCGACGTTATTTAAAAGGAGGAATGAAACATGAGAAAACATCTGGCTCTTTTAGTCGCTTTGTTTATGCTTCTCGGCCTCGTGATGGGCATGCCCCTCACCCTGATGGCTGAAAGCGAGACGAGCGCAGAAGAAACCGAAGCCGAAGCCGCCGAAGAAACGGCAGCTGAGGAAAGTGAAGCTCCTGCAGAGGAAGCTTCTGAAGCAGAAACTGAACCTGAACCCGAAAAAATGGTCGACGCGGACACCTTGGTTGTGGGTGCGCCGGAACTGAACGCCAACTATATCAACGGCTTTGGCAACTCTTCCTACGACGTGTACATCAAGTACCTGCTCGGTAACTACGGCGGTGACTGCGCCTACTCGACCTATTACGCGGACGAAGCCGGCCAGTTCAAACTGAACCCCACGGTCTGCCCCTCTGATCCGGTTGTGACCTCCAATGAAGATGGCACAAAGACCTACACCTTCGAGATCGTCAGCGATCTGGTCTGGAACGATGGCACACCGATCACAGCGAAAGACTACGTCTTTGGCTTCTTCTTCAGCGCTTCTCCCGAATGGAAGAATCAGGGCGCTGACAATGCGAACGCTGCGGAAGATATCTTCGGCTTCGACGAATATCACGATGGCAAAACCCGTGTTTTCGCTGGCGTGACCTACATTGATGACACCCATTTTTCGTTGACTCTGAAAGCCGACAGACTGCCCTATTTCTATGAGACGGCGCTTATTTCTGCTAGCCCCACCCCGCTGCACCGCTATGCTCCCAACGTCGACATCGTGGGCAATGAACTGGTTGTTAAAGAAGGCTACGAAGTCACGGATGCGGATAAAGAGAACGTGCTCGCCGCTGAACAGAAAACTCTCGAGAGCAAGCAGGAAACTCTGAAGGGTGAACAGGAATGGTGGGACGGCGAAGATAAATCGACTTATTCTGATGATCAGAAGAAAGAAGAAGAAGATCTCCTGGCCTCTTATCAGCAGGCTGTTGACGAACAGACCGAAAAAATTGAAAAAATTAAAAGTGGCGAGATCAAACTTGATCCCATCAGCTCTCTGATGGTTGAATCGACCTATGATGTCGCTTACACCTACCGCTTTAAACCTGACGTCACCTGCGGCCCCTATAACTTCGTTTCCTATGAAAACCGCATGGCCAAAGTGACTCTGAACGACAAGTTCAAGGGCAATGCTGAGGGTAAAAAACCGACGATCAAGAACATCATCGTTCAGACTATCAACGCCGAACTGGAGATGGACTATTTGCTCTCCGGCTTTGTCGATCTGATCCCCGGTCTCAATGAAGCCAAGAAGATTGATAAGGGTAAAGAGAATGCTGATAAGGTCGGCTACTGCAACTATCCCCGTAACGGCTATGGCGTCCTTTCCATCCGCAACGACTACAGCCCGACCCAGTATGCTGAAGTCCGCAAGGCCATCGCCTACTGCATCGACCGCGATCAGTTCGTCGCCGAGATCTCCGGTGGTTATGGCCTCGTTATCGATGGCTGCTTTGGCATCAACCAGTTTGAGTACCTCGACAAGGGCGAAGAGCTTGAAGCGGATCCCGAGTGGAACCACTACACCCTGAATACCGAAGCGGCCAATGCTGAGCTCGACAATTCGCCTTATAAATTCGAAGCTGACGGCGTGACCCCCTGGGACGCTGAAAAGGCTCAGCAGATGTATGAGAGCAACAAAGACGGCTTTGATTACTGGCGCTACGATGAAAGCAAAAAACCCCTGCGCATTATTCACTACGGTTCTGAAGGACTCGACACGACGAAGCTCATTCAGGTTATGCTCCCGGATAATGCCAAGCGCTGCGGCATGAACTACATCGTCAAGCCGGTTGACTTTGCAACCCTGCTCGACGCCTTCTACAAAGCGGAGCCGGCCACGGCAGGCCCGGATGAAGCGACCTGCTTCAATATGGGTACCAACTTCGCCATTCCTGATGACAAATATTATGCCTATCACAGCTCTCAGATCGGCGTTGGTGGAAACAACGACCGCGTCAACAACCCTGAAGTCGATGAGATCCTCGTGAACATGCGTCAAAAGGATCCGACGGATGTTGCTGGCTGGGAGGAAGGCTGGCTGGCTTTCCAGAAATGGTACAACAAGAACATGCCTGATATTCCTCTTTACGCCAATGACTACCACGACTTCTTCACGCTGCGTGTCCATGGTCTTGAATCCACTCCGATGTGGGACTGGTACAAAGATATCTGTGACATCAGCCTGGGTGAAGCCAAAGCTGACGAATAAGCTCCTCTAAGGAAGCTCACAGAGCATAAGGTTTAATTTCAGACCTGCATTAAAGTGGGGAGAGAAAACTCTCCCCACTTTTTACTTGACAGGATCTTCGTAGCAATGATAGACTTCTTTCGCGACCGCTCTGGGAAGGCTTATAAAGCTTATGCTGCCTTTATACCGGGCGAGACTGTTTACAGGAAGGAAAAGAATTAAAATGTTCGCAATCATTAAGACCGGCGGCAAGCAATACCGCGTCAGCGAAGGAGATGAAGTCTTCATTGAAAGGCTTCCCGGTGAGGCCGGAGAAGAGCTTCGCTTTGATGAGGTTCTGGCTGTAGGTGACGAGGGCTCCATGGTCTGGGGAACGCCTTTTGTGGAAGGCGCTGTCGTCACAGGAGAACTTGTCAAACAGGGCAAGGGTAAAAAAGTCGTGATCTTCAAGATGAAGTCCAAGAAGGCTTATCGTCGCAAGAATGGTCATCGCCAGCCCTATAGCCGCGTGAAAATTACAAAGATCGCTCAATAGACGAGCTCAACTGAGGCAGAAAGCAGAGGGAGAAGCTTTTGATTTCCGCTCTTTTCGCCAAAGATCAGAGGGGCTTTATCCGCTCTTTTGAGTTCAGCGGCCACTCAGGCTACGCCGAAGCAGGACAGGATATTGTCTGTGCGGGCATGAGCACGCTGGCTCAGTCCATTATCGGGACCTTGGATGAGCTTCTCGGGGAAGCGTTTTTCTCTTATGAGATTGATGCAGACAAAGGGTTGATCCGCTGCGAGCTCACTCACTATGATGAACTCAGCAGGGAAGAACAGATTCAAGCTGAAACCCTGATGTTTGCCGCTTATATCGGTGCAAAACAGGCGGAAGAAGCCTATTCTTCCTACATCAAAATAAGATGGCTTCATGCCGAAGCCGCAGAAGATACGGAGGCATAAGATGATCAGATTAAACATGCAGGTTCTGGCCCATAAAAAAGGTGTCGGTAGCACCCGCAACGGCCGTGATTCTGAGTCCAAGCGTCTCGGCGCTAAGTTGGGCGATGGCCAGTACTGCCTGGCCGGCAATATTATTTTCCGCCAGCGCGGAACAAAAATTCATCCGGGTGAAAACGTCGGCATTGGCAAGGATGATACCCTCTTTGCTCTGATTGACGGACAGGTTCGCTACGAACGCAAGGATAAAAAGCGCAAACAGGTCAGCGTTTATCCGCTTGCGTAAGTTCGCTGTTCATTTCAGCAAAGCTTTACAATCTGCAGATTCCAGTTTTTCATATCTCTTGATATGTGCGGCTTTGCAGATTAAGGTAGATTCAATGCAGCCCGGGAAGTCCCGGGCTTTTTTTCTCACTTGCGGTCTTCCCGCAGCCCAGCTCCGGCGTGTCCGGGGTAGAAGAGGAGTTTTCTGTGTTCTTCGATCATGCGACGATCACCCTGCGTTCCGGCAGAGGCGGAGATGGAGCGGTTTCCTTCCGCCGCGAAAAATATGTTCCTGACGGTGGTCCGGATGGGGGCGATGGCGGCGATGGGGGCAGCATTATTTTGCGCGCCACCGAGCGCAAGACAACCCTGATCGATTTTCGTTTTAAGCATCATTTTGCGGCTGAAAATGGGGAAAATGGCAAGAAACGCCTCCAGAATGGTAAAAAAGGTTCCGACCTCATTCTGGAATTGCCCCTGGGGACGCTTATCTATGAGCAGCAGGATCAGAGACTTATCTGTGATCTCACCGAGGATGGTCAGGAAGTCCGTCTGCTTGAAGGCGGGCGAGGTGGCCGCGGCAATGTCCACTTTAAAAACAGTGTGCGCCAGGCGCCTAATTTTGCCCGTGCAGGCGGTGAGGGAGAAGAACTCGAAGTTCGCCTGGAGCTGAAGCTCATCGCGGATGTGGGGCTTGTCGGCTTGCCCAACGCGGGCAAGTCCTCGCTGCTCGCGCGTTTCAGCAACGCCAGGCCGAAGATTGCCGACTATGCCTTTACTACCCTTGAGCCTCAACTTGGCATCGTCGAGGCCTTTGATAAAAGTTTTGTCATGGCGGATCTTCCCGGACTGATTGAGGGGGCTGCTGAAGGCGCTGGCCTGGGTCACGATTTCTTGCGCCATACGGCCCGCTGCCGTCTGCTCCTGCAAGTCCTGGATGCTGCACCGGCCGAAGGTGAGCCTTCTCCACGCGCCGCTTATGAGCTGATTGAAAAGGAACTGCGGCACTATGACGAAGAGCTGGGGCAGCGCACACGCTGGCTTGTTCTCAATAAGGCGGATCTGCTTGACGCTGAGGCCAGGGCGAGTCTTGAAGCCGAATTTAAGGACCTCGATCGTCCTATCTTCTGGACTTCGGCCGCCAGCGGCGAAGGCTTGGATGAGCTCCGAAATCAAATTATGGAGAAGCTGCCTGAGATTCCTGAACTGATGCAGAAGGAAGAAGTCGATTCTGATTGGCGCCTCTATCGCTTTGTCGAAGAAGAGCGCTTCCGTATCGAGAGAGTTGAGGGCGAAGTGCAGGTCCGCGGCAAATGGATTGAGGGCCTTGTGCGTTCCATCAATTTTAATGACGTTGAAAGTTTCCATTACTTCCAGCGACAGATCAAAGAAAAAGGACTCAATGACGCCCTCATGGAGGCCGGAGTCAAGGAAGGCGAATGGATTGATGTGGCCGGCGCAGAATTTCAATTTGTGCCGGGCGACGCCCCTAAGCGAATCTTTGAGAACTGGACGCCGGAAGATAAGGCTTAGCCCCTGCCGCTCAGCTCTTCGAGAATTTCGCCATAAAGTCTGGCGGAAACTTCCGGCCAGCGGCGACAAAAGTCTCGCGCCCGTTTTTCATCGGGAACGCTCAGCCTGATTTGAAGAAGCTCGCCACCTGCTTCACTCGCTATAAGATTGACACTGAAAGCCCCATTCGCATCCGGACTGAAACTGGCATGAGTCTCAGACTGAGTCTGAGTTTTCCGCACAGCTGCTTTCAGCTCCTGAAGTAAAGCTTCAGGAAGTTGAGTTTTGAGTTGTTCCCAGACTTCAGCCCCTGAGGGGAGCAGGTAGTAACGTTTAAGTTTTTTGCCGTAAGCATCAAGTTTTTTTTCTTCTTTGTTCTCGCTGAGGACGATCAGACCTTGCTGCAGCAGTTCTCCCAGAGCCTCTTCCGGAATAAAGGAATTAAAAAAGAGGGTTGCGGCCGCTCTTGAACTGAGCTCATCGGGAAGCAGGCCAGGCTGCTGCCGGAGCAAGCCAAGAAAAAAAAGCTTGGCCCAGTTGAGTTCGCGTTCGTGCGCCTCGCTCTGATGTTTTTCCGTCATAAATTCTCCTTCGGACAATCAGCCTCTGACAGCCTTCTTTTAGCTGCACCTGTTTCAAGCTTTTCAGGGACTGACATTTAATGGCCAGCCTTAAATAAAGTTTTGTCAACTCATCTGCTTCTCAGTATAATTCATTTGGAACAATTTCACCCTTAAACGCAAAGTTTTAGTTTTTGCAGTTTCAGCAAGAAGGGACGATATATGCAAAAGATCGAAAAGAGAGAAAAGGTTTTAGTTTGCGGAGGTGCCGGCTATATCGGCAGTCATACGGTGCTGGCCCTGGAGCGGGCCGGTTTTGAGGCGGTCATTGTCGATGACCTGTCAAACAGTAAAGCCTCTGTGCTGGATCGATTGCAGCAGATCGCGGGGAGAAGTTTTAAATTTTATCGCCTGAATCTTTGCAAACCCCGCGAGACGCTTGAGCTTTTCCGTAAAGAAAGCCCGGCGGCAGTCATCCATTTTGCGGGCTATAAAGCTGTTGGTGAATCCGTAGAGAAGCCGCTCATGTACTACAGAAATAATCTGGACAGTACGCTCTCTCTGCTTGAAGCGATGCAGAAAGCGGGCTGCAGGCGTTTCGTCTTTTCCTCATCGGCGACGGTTTATGGGGGTGTGACCCGTATGCCCCTGCGCGAAGATGATCCGACCTCCTGTACCAGTCCTTACGGTTGGACCAAGGTGATGATCGAGCAGATTCTGCGCGACCTATGTGTGGCGGATAAAGCTTTTTCTGCGGTTCTTCTGCGTTATTTCAACCCCATTGGTGCAGATCCTTCCGGTTTAATCGGTGAGGATCCACAGGGGATCCCCAACAATCTTATGCCTTATATCACGCAGGTTGCTGTTGGCAAGCTGGAAAAATTGCATGTTTTTGGCAAGGATTACCCCACGCCAGATGGTACGGGCGTGCGCGATTATATCCATGTTTCCGATCTCGCCGAAGGCCATGTCGCTGCTTTGGATTACAGCCGTCGGAGCCCGGGCTGTACAGCCTTTAATCTGGGGACGGGGCAGGGGGTCTCTGTGCTGGAGCTGGTTCATGCCTTTGAAAAAGCCAGCGGGCAAAAGATTCCTCTGCAGATTGAAGGCCGACGCGCCGGTGATATTGCTGAGTGTTATGCTGACCCCAGCCTGGCAGAAAAGGTTCTGGGCTGGAAAGCCTGCCGTGGCCTTGAAGAAATGTGCAGGGACAGCTGGAATTGGCAGAAAAATAATCCCGGAGGTTATCCGGAAAGCTAAACCATCATGATTTTAGATATCATCCTGCTGTGCATTCTCCTTTTTGAACTCTTCCGCGGCCTGCGGCGCGGACTGATCACTTCGCTTGGCATGATCATCGTTCTGCTGATTTCTTTCAGCCTGGCTTCGGTTTACTCTGAGCCTCTGGCTCAGGCGGTGCTCAAGAGCCGCACAGATTTCCGAGTGCAGGAAGAGATTGAAAAGCGGCTTGAAGAAGAAATACAGAAATGGGCTGCGCCCTCAGCAGGCGCTGCGGGAAAGCTGTCACTTTCCTGTATTGATGCTGGAGCTCTTTTACCGACTTCGTCTTTTATGGAAAAAGACCAGAGCATCTTACTTTTTCAGAGATCGCCGCAGTGCAGACAGCTGAACTCAGGCGCAAAAGCATTTAAGTCTAAGACTGCGGCCAGACTTCGCCGGGCAAGTGGCCAGAGCTCACAGTATAATACGAAACAGCTCGATGAATATCTGGATCCGTCTTCGCTTCAGGGACTAAGTCCGGAACAGCGTGCTCAGATTGAAAGTGAACTGGCTGCCCGCGGCTATACCCTGGAGAGCTTTTTTCAGTTGAGTCTGGAGGAACGCCGCAATCTTGTAGAAAACTGGCTGCTGGAAGCCCAGCTCCAGGGGAAACTGCCGACGCAGGGTGGAGATAATCCTGCAGTCTCGCCTGCACTTCCGCAGCCTGCAGATCCCGATGGAGCCGCCAGGACAGGGCAGGGAAGTGGGCAGAATACCGAGCAGAACGGTGGGAAAACGCCCCTTCCTAATTTAAACTACCGTCCACAAATCGGCCAGGAGCCAGGCGAGTTCACTTATAAAATACAGCAGAGCCTGAAAAATATGGGCTTACCTCCAGCCTTTCTGGGGGTTTTTGAGGGCAAGTATGGCTCCATTCCCACACAGCTCCAGAGTCTGCTTGAGAAGAGCCGAGAGACGGGAACTTCGGCCATACGCGACGCGATTCACAACTTTTCCCGGCAGATTTTTGAACTGATCGCCCATGCTCTGGCTTTCCTCTTGATCTTCTTTGTCTCTCATTTCGTGCTTAAACGGCTGCTCAAAGCTTTATCCGGGCTGATCAACAAGATTCCGCTCATTGGCGGCCTGAACCGCCTATTGGGCATGTTTATGGGTCTTGTTGTGGGTCTGGCACTCTGTGGCCTTCTGCTCAGTGTTCTGCCGCCGCTTTCGGGCTCTCTGCCAGATCTTCGCGAGCAGCTTGCCAGCTCGCGGCTGGCAGCCTGGTTTATGCAGAGCCAGGTCTATGAAAAGCTGCTCGCTCTGATCTATTAGCAGAGTTCAGTTCATGTAGCAGAGTTCACGGCGAGAGAAAGCTAAACGCCTGAATTGATTCCTGGGTTCGGACTAGAGGGCATAATTGGCGGCATTGATGACTTTTGTATCGAGCAGGCCTTTTATGCCGCCAAGTTCGGACATTGGCTTTTCACCCAGGCTCTGTCCATCATCTTTTTCGTCTTTGGTGCTGATTTTACCGTAGTCCTCAGCGATCAGGCTGACGGCAGCTTCCTGTTCGGCGCTGCATTTGATGACCTCACAGTCTTCAATGTGCAGGCGCTCTGCGATTAGCTCCTGCGGGACATCTTCGGCTATTTTAACCACAGCGCAGTCGCTGACTTCAATTCCCGTGGGATGCTGCTCAAGCAGCCATTTATTGATTTTGACGAGCACTTTATCTTTAAAATAAGCCCCTTTGACTTTGAGCTCTTTTATTTCGCCGCTGATCCCGCTCAGCTTTTCCAGAAACTTCTCCCTTAATTCAGGCGTCACCCGGGCATCCCCGCGGATGTTCAGATAGCTGATTTCCTCGAGAACCGCAGGAGTTCCCTGAATGCTGACGTCGCCGATGATGTAGAGCTGTTTGCCATAGCGGCGCAGGGCCATTTCATCCAGATCCAGATCATCCAGAATGACGGCGCAGCCATCTGGCACGATGATGATGTCAGATTTTTCGTCGATGAGATCAAGCAGGGCTTCGGCTTTGGACTGCGGCAGAATGATTTCTTTTGAACTGAAACGAGCGCCTTTGTCACGCAGTTTTTCCACATTCAGCTCCGGGTCCACGATAATCATCCGTTTAGCCGACCAGTAAAGGGCTTTCTTTGCTCTCAGAACAAAGGTCTTGTCAATCACCGCGCTGCGCTTGAGCAGGATGGCTCCGTCCGGATACACATTGACAGAACCATTGACGTGGACGTCTTTAAGACTGGAGTACAAACTCCGGGGGCAGTTCAGACTGCCGTTGATACGCATGCCCACGCAGGATTCCAGCTGCTTCTCTGTATCACTGCCGATGTCCAGGCTGCCATTGACGAGCAGAAAATAGGGTGCAGCTGCAGGAGCATCGCTGCTCTTGATCTCCGCCCTTCCATTGATGGAGCGAAGCTCAGCCCCTTCTGGCAAATCGAGGAGCGAAGCACAGTTAATCTCGAAAGGAAGTTTGCTCATGATTGTTTTTGCTTCCGGACTTGTCAATAATGTTGAGCAGTTGATGCTGATCTTTTCGTAATTGGCGTAGTTTTCTTCACGCACATTCCTTGCATCACAGCTCGCACAGTTAATCATCAGGTTTTTAGCCATTTTCTTTACCTCGATTCTTTGCTTCATGTCTTTCATTCGGACATGTCTTTCTTTTAAACTCAGACAGCTTTGCTCAGATGGCGCAGGACAGAGGGTTTCGCTCAGATATCCCCGGCCTGATGGCCTTCTTACAGCTTCAACTCTCAGAGTTCAAGCTCTTTCTTCAATCTTTTTCGACAGCGGGATAACCTCGAACGAATGGTTCCAGGGGAGAGGTGAAGCATCTGGGCTATTTCTCCGGAACTATAGCCCTCAACGTAACGAAGCTCAAAAATCTCCCGATCCAGGGGCTCAATGCGCTGCAGCAGCCTCGCCTCTTCAATCGCGGCCAGGGTGCTGTCTTCAAAGCCTGTAGAAACACAGGTTTCAACATGTTCGGCCTCTAGGACAGCACGGCGATACCGGTCGATAAAGAGGTTTTTGAAACTGCGGTAGAGCCAGGCCCGCTGCTGGCTGGGGGACAAATCCTCCACGGTCGCCGCATTGATCAGCGCCTTGATGAAGGTTTCCTGAACCAGATCTTCCGCCGACTCCCTGCTGCCGCACATGCGTGTGCCAAAAGCAAGCAGTTCCCGGTAATACTTTTCATAGAGTTCCTCCACGAAGCTTTGACCCCCTTTCACTCAGGATAACGAACGAGCCATGCAAACTGTTGCAGAAAAAATCAAATCTTTCTCTTATTCTTTGCGACATAAGTCCGCTAAGATGATGACACAGTTCCGCAGCCCCTGTATATATGGTGGATGTTCAGAAACGTCTGCTCATGATATACTATGGCGTAGCTGTGGGCTTTCAGCCCGCATGAAAGAGAGGATTCATAATGAAAAAGTATATTTGCAACATGTGCGGCTATGTTTATGACCCTGCAGAAGGGGATCCTGATAATGGTGTCAAAGCAGGCACAGCTTTTGAAGACATTCCTGATTCCTGGGTTTGCCCGCTCTGCGGCGCGCCTAAGGATGAGTTCAGTCCGGAATAATCATCAGCAGCCGCTTCGCAGGCTCTGCTGAATGCAAGCAATAAAAAAGACCGCCTCAGCGGTCTTTTTTATTGCCTGAACCCTCTTAACGCAGAGGCGTTTTTCTCCGAAGAAGCTGGGGTCTCGCAGAGGATCCAGTTAACAAAAAGAGCCTGTGTCAAAAAGAGTTTAGCTTTAGCAGGAGGTCTGGACTTCACAGAGAAAGGCAGGAATTGTGACAGAAAAGCAAAGTTTTTTCGCTTTCCTTGACAAAGCGCTGGCAGCACCTTATATTAAGTTCTGCTGGCACTCGATACAAGTGAGTGCTAAAACGGAAAAAAGGGAGGGAATGTTTCCTCACCTCAAAATAGATCCAGGAGGATTTTAGCATGCAAATTAAACCTTTAGCTGACCGCGTCGTCATCAAAATGCTGGAAAAAGAAGAAGTGAGTAAGGGCGGCATTATTCTGCCGGGTTCAGCTCAGGAAAAACCGCAGGTCGCAGAAATTGTTGCCGTGGGTCCCGGTGGCGTTGTGGATGGCAAGGATGTCATCATGGAAGTTGAAGTCGGCGATCATGTCCTCATCAGCAAATATGCTGGTACGGAAGTGAAAATCGACGATGTGGAGTACACCATCCTCAGACAGAGCGACATTCTCGCTATTGTCGAATAAGACGGCTGAACAGGATAAAACAGCTGAATAAAGTTTTCAATGGCTTCTCAGAAGCCGTGAAATAACATGGCTTTCGGCGAAATTCTCGCACGATGGCCCTCGATTTTTAACAGGAGAATCATTTATGGCTAAACAACTCAAATACAGGGAAGATGCCCGCAAGTCGCTGGAAATCGGTCTGAATAAACTCGCTGATACCGTCCGTATCACGCTTGGCCCCAAGGGCCGCAACGTCGTTCTCGACAAGAGCTTTGGCGCTCCGCTGATCACGAATGACGGCGTGACCATCGCCCGCGACATCGAACTCGAAGATCGCTTTGAAAACATGGGCGCTCAGCTCATTAAAGAAGTGGCGACTAAAACTCAGGACGTGGCCGGCGATGGCACAACCACAGCGACTCTGCTGACTCAGGCGATTATGCGCGAAGGTCTGCGCAACATTGCTGCCGGCGCCAACCCCATGATCGTTAAAAAAGGCATTCAGCAGGCTGTCCAAAAGGCCGTTGAAGCCATCAAGGCCAATTCCAAAAAGGTTGATGGCAAACAGGATATTACACGCGTCGCCTCAATTTCCGCAGATGACCAGGAAGTCGGCGCCCTCATCGCCGATGCGATGGATAGAGTTTCCAGTGACGGCGTGATCACGGTGGAAGAATCCAAGACCATGCAGACTGAGCTGGAAATCGTCGAAGGAATGCAGTTTGATCGTGGTTATGTTTCCGCTTACATGGTCACCGATACTAACAAGATGGAAGCCGTCTATGACGATCCTTACATTCTCATCACGGATAAGAAAATTTCCTCAATTCAGGATCTTCTGCCCCTGCTCGAGCAGCTGCTGAAACAGGGCCGTCCGCTCCTCATCATTGCCGAAGACGTTGACGGTGAAGCCCTCTCCACCCTGATTCTCAACCGTCTGCGTGGCACCCTCAACTGTGTCGCAGTCAAAGCTCCTGGCTTTGGTGATCGCAGGAAAGAAATGCTTCGCGACATCGCCATCCTTACCGGCGGCCGCGTGATCTCCGAAGAGGTTGGCCTCGAGCTGAAAGATGCCACGGTCGAAGATCTCGGCCATGCCCGTCAGATCAAAGTCAGCAAAGAGAACACCATTATTGTTGACGGTGCTGGAGAAAAGGCGGATATCGCTGCCCGCGTCAGCCAGATTCGTGCTCAGATCGCTGAAAGCACCTCAGACTTTGATAAAGAAAAACTGCAGGAACGTCTGGCTAAACTAGCCGGTGGCGTTGCCGTCATCAAAGTGGGTGCAGCCACCGAAACTGAAATGAAAGAAAAGAAACTGCACATCGAGGATGCGCTCTCAGCTACTCGCGCAGCTGTTGAAGAAGGCATCATTGCCGGTGGCGGTACAGCCTATATCGACATCATCGACGATGTCGCAAAACTCCTCGACAGCACTGAAGGCGATGTCAAAACCGGCGTCCAGATCGTACTCAAGGCTCTTGAAGAACCTGTGCGTCAGATTGCGACCAATGCGGGTCTTGATGGCTCCGTCATCTGCGAGAATGTGAAGAAGAGTGCCAAGGGCGAAGGCTTTGATGCGCTTAACGAGAAGTATGTCAACATGATGGAAGCCGGCATTGTTGACCCGGCGAAGGTTACCCGCAGTGCTCTGCAGAACGCCGCCTCCATCGCTGCTACAGTTCTCACCACCGAGGCTGTTGTGGCTGATATTCCGGAGCCGAAGCAGCCGATGCCTCAGGGCATGCCCGAGTATTAATAAAGACCGGCAGAGCTGTGACGAAGTCCGTCATGGCGAATAAGCCATGAGCGTGTCCTGCCAGTCGCATGACGAAAGATTTTGAATTCTTTCGGACTTCAAAGAGGCTTTCTCTCGATTCAAGTTTTGCCTGAAAAATGGCTCACAAATTAAAGCAGCGGCTTTCAAAAAAGAAAGCCGCTGCTTTTTCTTTCTCTTATTGGAGCAGTCGAGAACAGGAGAGAAGTTACGGGGTTCGTGTCGGAAAACTTCTGCAGACCTCGCATCTGCGCTATACTGAGCGCATGAATTATCATGTTTTTACGAGTACAACTCTGCTGGATAACCAGTGTGATTACAGCGGACAGGTCTTTCCTCATGAAATCCTAGCCGTTTCACAGGAAGCGGCAGCCCGTCATGTTGAACGCTTCGGGCTGGGGAGGGAACGCCTGTTTGCGGATTATGGCGTTCTCTGGATGATCTCAGGCCTGTCGCTCTATATGACTGGTGAGAGGCCCTGTGCAGGCGAAGAGCTGAGTGCGGAAACCTGGGCCCACGATATTCATGGTCTGCGTTTTTTGCGCGACCACCGCTATTATCGTGGTGAACGGCGGCCGGAAAATGTTTTTGCGACTTCGCTGGGTGAGTGGTTTTTTGTGGATGCCGCGACGAGAAAGCCTCTGCGTCCGCTGGAGGTTCTGGGTGATCGTGATCTCGCCCCCTATTTTGATCGGGAAGAGCTTATGGGCAAGCGCAGCAAGCGTGTGGTCTTACTGAGTGAGGAGGAAAAACAGAAGGCTTTCACGCTTGATTTTCATTGTGCTTATCGCGACCTCGACAGCAACCGCCACCTCAACAATTGCCGCTATCTGGCTTTTGCCTGTGATACTGTGATGGAATGCCTGAGATTGCAGGGGGAGGATCTGGCCGAGGCTTATGCCTTCCGTGAACTGCATCTTAATTATGCGGCGGAGGTTCTGGCCGGGGAGACCCTGCGCCTTTACTGCAAGGATCTGGGCATTACAGAGCAAGCGGGAAAGAGGAGAAGAACTTTTCTGCTTGAAGGAGATAAAGTGGAAATCCATGAGCCTTCTTTTCGGGCAGAAATCTCTCTGGAACTATGTCATAATAAGCCGGCGGGACAGACTGTCCCAGCAGATTAAGATATTGCCCCTGGCAAAGAAAAGGCGATGGTTTAATGAGCGAGATCTCCGATCCACATAAGCATGACAGGGCGTCTCAGTCTGACCAGGCACGTTCCGGAAAGTCCAGGTCGGGGTTTCGACCACCTGTGGATCCGGAGCGCTTAAGGGTGCTGATTCCGGCTGCCCTGGCGCTGCTTATTATTGTCCTCTTTTTTATTTTTATTTTTCGCCTTGATGCTTTAACAAGAGAGGCCAAACAGGCTAAGGAGAAGCCTCTGCCGGAGGAAAGCGGAAATCTGGCGACGCCGCTTCAGAGTCGTGATCTTGAAGCTGTGCAGGCTGAGTCGGCTTATCCGCTGGGGGAGCACCTGCTATTTCTCAGCAAAGATCAACTCCTTCTTGAAGATATGCAGGGGACACAAGTTTATGCTTGCCCCATGCATTTAAATCGTCCTGCGGTCGTGAATGTGGGAGGCCTTTTGCTCTGCGGCGATCGTGAGGGAACTCAGCTCATGCTCATGGGCCTGAATGGCCCGCTTTTCGAAACGGAGCTTGATGGAGCTCTTGCCGGAGCGGCAGCGAATGGGCGTGATGCTCTGGCTGTGATTGATGAAGTCCCGGAGGGCAATGCCAGGGTTCACCTGATGAATCTTCAGGGGAAACGCGTTTTCACCCTCTCTTTTGATCGATCCGGCAGTCCACTCCAGCTTAGCTTCAGCCCGGATGGCAAAAGTCTGGATGTGCTTATTCTGAACACTTCCGGCAGCCGCATGAAAAGTATTCTTCGTCGCTATAATGTGGCCGATGGGGCGCAGACGGCAGAAAGAGCCATCGAAGCCTATGATGAGTTTTTCTATGGGCTGAGCCATGACCTCAGAGGAAATCCGTGCATCTATTCTTCAACCCACCTTCTTAGCTACGATTATGCTTCGGCAGAGCCGCCCCGCGAAATGGAATTCGCGAATTTGCGCATGGTTTTTGCACCTCATGGTAAACTCACGGTCCTGGCAGGTCAGGAACTCGGTGGTGGCCTTTCGCTTTTCAGCTTTAACGATGCTCTGGAAGCCGAAGAAAAAATTTCTGCTTTACCTTCTTCAACTGAATTTTTCCAGGCCGGAAATATCCTCTGCCTGACTTATGGCAGCCATCTTCTGATTTATGACGGGGACAGTCAGCGCCAGACAGGTGATTTGCTCCTCGATGGTGATATCATCCGTGTTCTGCCGCTGGGAGATAAATTACATGTGGTGACCAACCGCGGATCCAGGATTCTCAGACGCCCCTGAATAAAATAAGCCATCATTTCAGAATTAAAAATTTTTATATCATGCATTTTTGAATCATAAAGAAAGCCGTTTATGGAAATAGAAGCCAAATTCAAGCTTGAAGATCCCTCTGCCCTTCAATTCTGGATGCACTGTATTGAGCATGAACAGAACTTTGGCGGCTGGGTCAGGCATGATCGAGATGATGGGATCAGGCGGATGCGTTCGTTTTACTTTGACACGGCCGAAGAGGACCTGGCAAAGCAGCGAGCAGGGCTTCGCCTGCGGCAGGAAAATGAGACCTGGATTCTGACCCTTAAACAAACCCTGCGGCAGAATCAGGCCGTCTCCAAGCGGCATGAATGGGAGTGTGTCTGGAGAGGTGAGCTGCCCGGTCAAATCCTGAAGTATGAAACTTCACCGTTGGCCTTTACAGAGAAAGTGCTCTTGTCTCTCGCTGAGACAGGCGAAAGCGATGAGGCCCTGCGTCAGCTTTGTGGGCAGGTGGAAGGAAAGAGGCTGCAGATCGTCGCTGCAGTTGACTTCGTGAGGCGGCTTACCCTGCTCGAAAAAGACCAGGCCAGGATCGAATGGGCCCTGGACAGAGGGGCTTTTTTGAACAGCCTTGGGGAGCAGCGGCCCTTTGCCGAAATGGAAGCAGAAATTAAGGCTGGGGACGAAGCCGACCTGGCTGACTTGCTGGAAATTTTCCGACATAAACACCCTCTGGAAGCGGAAAGACGGAGCAAACTGGAGCGTGCCCTGACTTTTCAGAGAGAAAGTCAGGCGCGCTGATGACTGTCGTTCACCCTTCAGCTGACCTTTTGATTATCGGAGGCGGGGTCTCTGGCCTGGCTGCGGCCATCGCGGCGCTTAAAGTTGCGCCGGAGCTTTCACTGCTTATCCTGGAAAAGGAAGAAAAAGCGGCGCGCAAGCTTCCGGCGACCGGTAATGGACGCTGCAATATCAGCCATCGCCCGCTACTTTCAGAGAATTTTTTTACAGCTGATCGCGGCTCTTTCGAGCGCCTCCTGGCCGCCCTGGGCAAGGATCGCGATATGCAGCTTTTTCGCAAGCTTGGCCTGCTTCTGCGCAAAGATGAGGCTGGCCGTTATTATCCTTATGCGGAGGAAGCTTCTGCGGTTCACAAAGCTTTGACTGAGGCGGCAGCGAAAAGCGGAGCCAGGCTGCTGCTGTCTTCCCCTGTGGCCTGGCTGAGCAAGGATCAAAAGGAAGACCTCTTTCTCTGTCGCCTGGAAAACGGGGAAGAGTTTTCTGCCGCAAAAGTGATTTTTGCGCCAGGAAGTCCGGCAGCCCCCAGGCTGGGTGGCTCCTTTTCCGGTGAACGCCTGCTGGAGGATCTGGGCCTGGCCTGTCTTCCTTTTTTACCGGCGCTAAGTCCCCTCATTCTGGAGGAAATGACTTTTTGCCGACAAGCTTCCGGGGCGCGTTTTAAGGGCTGCGGCAGGCTCCTGGGACAGGACGGGAGTCTCGTGGCTGAAAGCGAAGGGGAGTTTCTCATCACCGACTATGGCATATCGGGCATTGCAGCCATGGATCTTGCCGCCTGCCTGAGCGATCTTGGCCTTTACGAAGGCCGCGATGATGAATATTTCCTGCCTCAGTCTCTGAAGCTTGAACTTGATTTTTTCCCTGATCTGGACGCGCGTGAGCTCGCGCGCTTTTTTGCAGAGAAATGGCAAAGACTGTCGTCAGAACGCCTCTCGACAGAAGATCTCTCATCAGAAAGTTTTTATCCAGAAGGTCTTTCGTCTGATGGGGAGAGCTGCCGGGACTCTGTGTCAACACAGACCCATGCTGAAGCCCTGCTCAGCGGCTTGCTCCATTCCAGAATCATTGCCGGGCTCAAGGCCATCTCAGCTCTGGAGGATTTTGACCGGCAGCCGGAGAAAAAGGCGAGAAGTCTGGCGTGGAAGCTTAAAGGGTTTACGCTGACCCTGAAGGGCTGCATGGGTTTTGAACGTGCCCAGGTTGCCCGCGGGGGTCTTTCCTTAAAGGAAATCCGCGATGACTTCAGCTGCAAAAAAATTCCGGGGCTTTATGTTTGCGGTGAAACTCTCGATGTTTGTGGCCAAAGCGGAGGGTATAATCTGGCTTTTGCTTTTATGAGCGGCAGCAAAGCCGGAGAAGCTGCCGCACGGAGCTTTCATGCATCAGCTTCGCAGGCGGCGCCGAGCTTAAAATAAAGTTCGGTCAAAGCTTCAAGGCGGCTATGCACTTTGGCGTAATCTTCATAGAGCTGACTGCTGTCATTCTGGCCAAATTGACTTTCCAGCTCTGCACTCTGTTTTTCACAGAGGGCAATTTCATCTTCACATTGTTTTAGCGCGGCGGCCATCTGAGCGCGGTATCGACGCTCTTCTGACTTGTTTTGCGGATTCAGCGGGATCTTTTTGAGCTGGGGGAGCAGAGCAAGTTCAGTGGCAGTAAAGCTCAGGTTGAAGCCCGAAACTGGCTTGATTTGCGGTTCGGACCCACTTGTGACAGCTTGCGGATGCGGACTGTTTTTATTTCCGGAAAGAGAATTTTTCAGAGTTTGTGCAGAAGCAGCAGCTTTTTGCTCCGGGAGCTGACCGGCTGCTTTGTTTTCTGCTGCGGCTGCTGCTTCGGCCTGCACTGCACGGCGATAGGCGTCGTAAGTGGGGAAGGGCCGGAAACCACCGTCCAGATAGCCCCAGACTTCCTCGGCGATCCGATCAATAAAATAGCGGTCGTGTGAGACGGCCAGAATCGTGCCCTGGTAGTTCTCAAGGGCCTTCTCCAGGATCTCCCGAGACTTGATATCAAGATGATTGCTTGGCTCGTCAAGAAAAAGCAGTTCAGGATTCTCCTGCAGGATGCAGGAGAGAGCCAGGCGGGATTTTTCTCCGCCGGAGAGCACTTGAATCTTTTTTTCCAGATCGCTGTCGAAAAAGCCGAAGGAGGCCAGAACCTCCCGGGCCTGTCCGACCGTCAGATCCTGACGGGAGCGCAGTTCATCGATGACGCTGAGACTTTCATCGGCAAAGCGCACCCACTGATCGAGAAACGCCATCTGCAGATTGGACGATAGCCGGACATCCCCTGTGAGCCAGGGATTTTGCGCCGCTAAGGCACGGATGAGGTTGGATTTGCCGCAGCCGTTAGGTCCGACGATGAGTTTCTTTTCCTGGCCGCGAATGCGCAGATCCAGGGGCTTGAAGAGAGGGACATCACTGTCCGGAAACTGGACGGAGAGATTTGTTGCTTCGATCAGGGTACGGCGGGGATCACCATGATCTTCATTGACAATCAGCTTGAGCGTGAAGGGTGAGCGCTTTTGTCTTGTCTGGGCCTTGATGGCGGTGAGCGCCTCGGAAAGTTTACGCACCTTTTTCTCGCGGCTGTGATAGGAGGTCATCTTACGATGAGACAGCATGGTCTGGGCGACTTCGCTTTCATGGGCGACCTGCTCGCGCAGCTTTTTCTCTTCTTTTCTCAGGCGAAAGAGGTTTTCCTCACGTATCCGCAGATAATCTGTGTAGTTGCCGCTGAAGAGAGAGAGTTTACCTTCGTCAAGTTCTGCGATCTGCGTGGCCACGCGATCAAGAAAACGCCGGTCGTGTGAGACGACAATGAGACTGCCCTTATAGCGGGCAAGATAATCCTCAAGCCATTCACAGGCATCGACATCCATGTGGTTGGTGGGCTCGTCCAGAAGCAGGAGATCAGGTTCTTTGACAAGAATGCGAGCAAGTTTGACTCGCATCTGTTCGCCTCCTGAGAGTGCAGAAACGGGGCGGGTGAGAATATCCGAATCCAGTCCCAGTCCCGCCAGAGCGGCGGTCAGGTTGCGCTCAAAATCCCATGCCCCGAGGGCTTCAAATTTGGCGCTCAAGTCTGTGTACTCCTGCAGAAGGCGACTGTTCTGTGGATCTGCGGCCATAGCGGCCTCAACGCGGCGAAAGGCCTGTTCCAGCTTTTGCATTTCAGGATCGTCCAGAGCTGAGCTGCTGCTTTTCCCACGCTCCAGTTCCTGCTCCAGCATGGCTGGGCGGGCGGTGGAGGCGAGGCAGACCCGGCCGCTTTCCGGGTCGGCTTTCTCTTTGCCTGAAATGATACGAAGCAGGGTCGATTTGCCGCTGCCATTATCGCCGATGAGGGCGAGTCGGTCACCGCGATCCAGTGAAAAGCTCACGCCCTTAAGAATTTCTTTGCCGAAATAGGATTTATGGATATTTTCTACAGTCAATATGCTCATAGTCCCATGATAGCAGGGGAGAGACAAACAAAAAAGCCAGGATCCGAGAGCCCTGGTCGCGACTACAGGCAGGCTGCAGGCCAGAGCTTTGGCAGAAGTCCGGGCCTTTACCGCAAAATAAAACCCCCGACGCGCATTGCTTCGAGGGTTTCATTTGGCTGCCGATCCAGGATTCGAACCCGGACAAACTGAGTCAGAGTCAGGTGTGCTACCTTTACACTAATCGGCAATCCTTTTGCGACTCAGCTTCAAAAGCTTAGCACGCAAGTTTCAGCCTGACAATATTTGTTTATAAATTAGTTTTAAAGATCAGATCAGGGCGAATTTATCTGATCGAATGATCGCTGATGATCAGATCGCAACAGATTTTAGCAGACTGAATTTTAGCAAATCCAGGCATATTTTATCGGAGCAGATTTTATCCGGTCAAAGCTTATTTGGGAAAGCAAAAGAGCTGGGAGTGAACTGTCTTGCCAATCCATTTATGGTGTAATAAGATGAGTTGACCAAATAAATGACTGATGCTCTGGGGACAGTTGCTGAAATATTGTCTGTCTCAGCCCGGCTTAATCTCTGACTTGATGCCCGGCGTTGTGTCCTGGCGCGGATAAGCTTTATCTTTCTAAGGAAGGCGTTTATGAAAGTTTTTAAATCGAGTCGTTTGGGACTCCTCTTGTTTTTGTGTCTGGCTCTCTGCTTTGTGATGGCAGCCTGTAAGGATGAAGGTGCCCTTGCTCCTCAAAGCACTGAGCTGGAGACTTCTCCGCAGGCGGCAGAGGCCGCTCCTTCTTCAGAGGCTCAGGCGGCTACTGCGCCTGGGACGACAGGAGAAGCTGATGCGAATAATCAGAGCGCATCCGACATACCCGGATCTCAAAACTCAGCCCCTCAGGACAATGTTGCCGGGCAAGAAGCCTCGGCTCCCATGGAGTCAGACCGTGCGGAGATAAAGGAAACAGGGCCGGAACTTAATCCGGAATCTCAGTTTGCCCTGCTCAAACCGGAGCAGCAGCAAGAGCTGATTGAGATGATGGAAAAGATGCAGAGCGCCTATGCTTCGCTGGGAGATGCCTTTGATACCTTAGGACAGCACGAATCGGAGCTGCTCAATGCATTGGAAAAGGGAGAGGCCTTTGGCAGCCTTGACAGCTTTTCAGCGTTTAAGGAAAAGGCCACGGCGGCTTTAGATGAACTGGCGGGTTTTGAAAATCAGAATCTCCCCGAACTGGCCCAGAAGCTTTATCAATCTTCGGCGTCCGTTTCCTCCTGGTACAAGGACTTTATCAGTCAGCTTGAAAATCAGGACAGCTCAGATCTTTCAGGCTTCCGCAGCTGGATAGAAGGTAAACGCAGCGAAGCCTCTGATCTGATTCAGGGTTTTCTGGATACTGTACAATCCCTTTACCAATAGTTTTTCAAGGGCAAAATCGCTCAAAGGGCAAAATCACTGTCGCTGGCGTCGGGGACAATATAGCCCTTACTGACTGCAAAGATGGCCAACTGAGCAATACTGTCGTAGCCTGTCTTCATGAGAATACGGTTGATGTTGTTGCGCACGGTATTTTCCGAGAGAAAGAGGGTTTCGGCAATCTCCCTGCGGCTCTGACCTTTGCAGACCTGTCTCAGGATATCCAGTTCACGTTCAGTGAGGTCGAGAGCAGGGTTGACCGCCTTTTGCTCGGTTTCGGGGAAAACATTATAGTTTTGCATGATTTTCTGAAGATTTGAAAGCAGCTCGGCTCGTCCTACGTTTTTATACACGAAGCCATCTGCACCGGCTTCTTTGGCATCATGAATAAAGGAGATGTCGGGCATGGCCGTCATCAGGACGACCTTGATGTCCGGCATTTTTTCTTTAAGTTGTACAGTGGCGCTAATGCCGCTGTGGCCTTCCTCATTGCAGATATCCATCAGTACCAGATCTGGTTTATAGTGTTCACAGTAGGCCGGGGCCTGTGAAGCATCCGTACATTTTGCGACAATTTCAATATTACTGTCCATAGCGAGGGAATCGGCCAGCGAATCCAGAAGAATCTGCTGGTCTTCGACGATCATCATACGTATCATGAAGGAACACTCCTTGCGAAAAATCTTTAAGCTTGTTTTAATTATAGCACGCAGACATTTCTTCATTCCGGGACAGACGTCCGGTATCAGCGGAGCAGGGGTCACGTGAAAAGCTTAAACTGTCGAATTCTTAAATATTTGCTTTTGCTGTTTCTGCTTTGTGGCATCACGGTCAGCGCCTCTTCATTTATGCTGAGAAATCAGGGGGCGGCGGTCTTAAGATCGAAGATCAACACCTATTTTCATGATTTTCCGGCTTCCTTTGCCCCACAGGCAGCGTCGCAACTTTTCCCACATTCGCGGCTCCTGCGCATTGACAATGAAGTCCCGCTCGATGGTGCACATCCGCCGCTCATCCAATTGATGCCTGAGTTTGAAGCCTACCCGTTGCTGGATTTACAAAAGGAATCTGGTTCGCGCTCTTTTTATCCCCTGTACCGTGCCAGTATTGTCATTGCGGTTGACCGGAGCCGTTTTGCCAAAAGCTTAAATTCTTATGACGATTTAGCCTTTCTTGCTCAAAGCGGGGAGAAGCTGGGGCTTCTGCTGCAGCCGGAATTTCTGATGGCCTCATTGACTTATGCCAGTCCTTCCCGTGAAAAGAAAGCGGCCTGGAAGGAGAGTCTGGCGAAGCTCGCTGCCGAGGGTCGCCTGAACATCTACAGTGGCAGCGAAGCAAGAACGCCCTGGCCGCTCTCTGTGATGAGCAATCATTTTCAGGCTGAGACTTTGCCGCCTGTTCTGATTCTCTTTGATTATCAGGCGGCGCAGCTCAATATGCGAGCCGGTGCGGATCGCTACACCTTCCATGTGCCGGAGGAAGGCAGCCTCTTTGTTGATTTTGGTCTGCTGGCTGATGGTGAAGAGGCAAAAACTTTTCTGGATACGGCAGTTCAGCTCAGAGGCAAAGAAGAAATGGCCAGGGATTTCCTGACCTATGGCTATCGTCTGGCTGACGGGCGTTCTCCAAAGGTGATGAGCGAGGGAGCAGAAGCGACTACTCTGCGCAGTTTGGGCTATCCTTCGGAGAAGGAGTATGAAGGCCATTTAATTCGCATCAAAAATTATGAGCGCTTTAATTATGAGCTCATGGGTTTCGGAGCAGAATTTCGCCGGGACATCCGTGGGACTTTTCGCTTTCTGCCTTTAAGTCAGGAAGAAGAGCATATTTTTCTCATTGTTCTTGTGCCGCTCTTCCTTTTATGGATATTCAGTATTTATCATCGCCTCGATGACCCGCTGATCAAGCGCCCCATGGGGATCCTCCTTTTCTGGCTCTCTGCAGCCATTCTTCTGCACTTTATCCAGGTGATGTACAGTAATTCCATTTCCCGTATGGTGGTCAATTACATCCGCTTTCTTCCGCTTTTCGGCATGGTGGAATCCTGGTCTTATACGGGCCTTTGCCTTTATCGGGCGCGCCTTGGTCTCTCTAAGCAAGCCAGGAATCTGTATTGGCTGTGCTCCATCTGGACTTATGTTCTTGCCATGCTCTTTATTACGAACGAATTCCATGGCCTGAGCTTTAAACTCAATATTTTCAGGCAGATTCAAAGCCTTGGTCCGATTGGTCTGCTTTCCCTCATCACCATTTTTCTGCTCTTTTTTATCGGCTACCGCTTTTGGCTTCTGAGACAATCTCTGTGGCGGCGAAAATGGTTTGTCCTGCCCGCCCTGCTTTTTCTTCTCCTCATCGCTCTGAATATCGCTTATTTTTACCAGGGGGGCTCCATCGACAACGGCAATTATGATCTAATCAACAGTTTCGGCGCCGCCATCATTCTGGAAGTCTGTATGCGTATTCGCCTCATACCTGTCAATACAGGCTATTTCAAGCTCTTCCGTAACAGCCCTATTCGCCTGCGCCTGATGAACGCGGAGATGAATGAGCTTTATCCTCCTGAGAGGGACGACATTCCCCTGCGCACGATGAAAAAAATCAAGGAGACTCTGCTTGCTGCAGAAGAAAGTCCGGCTGGAGAAGAAAGTCTGGCAGCAGAAGAAAGTACAGTTGATAAGCAGGCGGGCGCCGATGTCAAAAAGAATTTACGGGAAATTTCCCTGGGGGAAAAATTCCCCCGGCGTTTTTTCCTGCCCAGACTTTTCCACATCGATCGAGCAGCCCAGCAGAAGCAGTCTGTCCCGGTCAAAGTCAGCGGGCGTGAGTATCGCGACCTGGTCTACAATATCGGCCGCATCACCGGGGGCTACCTGATCTGGGAAGAGAATCTCGCACCGGTCAGACAGTTAAAAGATCGTTTATCTACGATACAGGGACAGCTTGAAGAGCAGAGAGAAATTCTTTCGCAGGAAAAGGCGATACGCTCACAGGTCCTCTCCATGCATATCCGCAGGCGAATGCTGAAAGAGATAGAAAGCTCACTCTCGCAAAAAGTGGATGAGATGAAAGAAATTCTCAATGAGGTCGCCGAACGCAAGGAGGATGCTGATTTTGTCCGCAGCAAACTGGGACTGGTAAAGATTATGGTTTCCCAGTGCAAGCGCAAGAGCAATCTTCTGGTGCGCGGAGAAGAGCGCATCAGCCTGGAGGAAATGCAGCTGATTTTCAGGGAAGCCCTGACGGATGCACAGACCTCAGGCATCGGCGGTTTTGCCGTATGCAGTGGAGAGGGAGATCTTGACATTCAACGGGTACTGATTCTTTATGATCTCTTACAGGAATTGCTGCAGCGATCAGTTGGTCTTAAAAAGGTCCATTTTTTCGTCAATTTAAAGTCACGTCCTGGCATCTGCTCCATGCAGCTTATTTTCAGCTCGGAGTCTGACGTTGAGCAAAGCTTTTTTGAGCCTGACAAAGATTTGCTGCAGCGCCTGGAAAGTCTGCCTTCAAAACTCAGTCTTGCAGCTGAAGGGAAGGATGTCCGTCTGCATTTGGTGCTCAAAGAGGAGGACAAGTCATGAGTGCTTTTTATAACATTAGTTCCTCGCTGCGCATGTTTCTGCAGATTCTCCTCTACCTTGGCATAGCGGCTCAAATTGTTACCGTCATCCTGGGCTTTTTCAGCAGACTCTCAAGCCATGGTGTGAACCGCAGCCTTTTTGAAATCGGCATTGCCTGGCATCTTGTTGTTCTCAATCTCTGCGTTGGCCTGGTTCAGATTAACGCCCCCATGAACATGGTTGTGGAACCCTATCCTGCATTGCGTGCCACAAGTGCGCTTGTGCCTCTGCTTGGCGTGCCTCTATTACTTTCCGTTCATCAGCTGTCAGATTTGCTGGCCATCTTCTGCCTGATTCTTTCTCTGCCATTTAGCGATAACATTCTGGGTCAGCAGTTTCCTTATTTTCTGATTTTCCTTTCCCTGCTGCTGTGCACCCGCAGCCTGGTTCAACTTCTGCAGCTCTATACGGATATCCGCAGCAGTATCAGCCGTTTTTCCATGAAGGAGGCTTTTGATACTTTCCCGGAAGGGCTTGCCTTCGCGCGAAATCATGGGGATAACATTCTCATCAACCGACGCATGAGAGAGATCATGAAGGAGAAAGGACTGCTGCCTATTCCCCGGGATTCGGGCCTCCGCCGCAACTTTCGCCGCATGATTAAGGAGGAGCGCATTCAGGCTCGAAAAGAAGGAAACCATATCTTTGACCTGAATCATCTGAGCCAGGCGCTCTTTCCTGAACGTGAAAAAAAGCGCGAGCAGATGGGCGTGGTGAAGAGGATCAGGCCGCAGGATTCTCCGGTGAATGACAAGACCCGCGAAAAAGATAGAGGCCACAGAGATGAGCTGCAGACCTTCAGCAGCGGAGAGCGAGTTTATCGTTACAGTGATGAGATATTTAAGATTGGCCACCGTGACTATCGCCAGTTCCTGGTCAGTGACATTACCGCGGAAAGTCGTCTCATTATGCAAGTTCAGGAGAAAAATCAGGAGCTGCAAAAAAGCAACGACGATCTTGAAGACCTGATCAGTAAAATCGAGGAAATCGAGACGGAAAAAGAAACGAGACGTATGCGCAATCGTATTCACGATGTGATGGGTCAACGGCTCTCCATTCTGCATGGCAGCCTCCAGGAAATGGACCTGAAAAATACTCCGCCGCCGGATGAGCTGCTGACCCTGCTTGAGGGCATTCTTAATGACCTGCATGAACCGACTCGATTTGACGGAGAACTCCGCTTCAATAACATCCGCAATACTGCGGAGATTGTCGGAACAAAGTTGCTGCGGCAGGGGGAGCTTCCGCGAGATCCGGAGATATCCCGGGTCTTTTTGCAGATCCTGCGTGAAGCCGTAACCAATGCTATACGCCATGGGCGGGCAAAAACCGTCTGGGCCGATTTTAAGGAAACAGAGGAAGAAGTCTCCTTGAGCATCCGTAACGATGGCAGCAGACCTGAGGCGCCTTTTTCGGAAGGAGAGGGCATCCAGGGTATGCGACACAAGCTTGAAGAAGTTCACGGTGAGCTCGAAATTGATACGAGCGGTGACTTTTCCATGAAGATTCGTGTGGCAAAAGTTCCGCCAGCATAAGCGGTCACTTTTCTGCTATGATAATATTTTACTGATCGTGCCAGGAGCTGGAATGGCGGGAAGGGAAAATTATGACGCTGTTTTTTAATAAAAGACGTTCAGATGGACAAATCGTCAAAGGCGGAGACCCCATGATGCATATCATGCCTTACGTCATGAGGGGCCGGAATGAGTCGGCGATTTACTACCGTAATACCGTCGATATCACGAATATGCAGAATTATATCCGTGACAAGCGCCACGAAGGCAAGCGTGTGACGCTATTTAATGTCATTGTCACGGCCATGCTCCATCTTATTTTTGAGCGACCCAGCCTCAACCGCTTTGTGGCGGGGAGACGGCTCTATAAACACAATTCATTCTCGGTTCTCTATGTTGTCAAGACGTCGTTGACCGATGATGGTGCGGAATCCGTTGCACGTGTCAATTTTAACGAGAATGACAATATTTTCACGACATCGGCGACCATGCAGAATATCATCAATGAAATCAAGAACAGTAAGGAAAGTGTGAAGTGGGATGATAAGATTATTTCAGCTTTCTCCGGTTTTCCCCGCTGGCTTCTGCGTGTCACGGCCAATCTCCTGCGCTGGGCAGATTTTCACGGCTATATGCCGGCAAAGTGGCTCTCGGTGATACCGCTCTACGGTTCCATTTTCTGCTCTCATCTGGGGTCAATCGGCGGAGGATCGCCCTTCCATCACCTCTACGAATTTGGGACAACCTCTATTTTTGTTACGATCGGTAAGGTTTACGAAAAAGCTTATCCAACAGAAGATGGCGGTGTTGAGTGGCGACGGGTGGTCGATCTCTGTTTTACGATTGATGAGCGCATTTGTGATGGATTCTACCTCATTAAGAGTCTTAAGCTTCTGGACGAGCTTTTGCAGATGCCGGAGTTATTAGAGCTTTCGCCTGCGGCTTACCGCAGCATGCCCGAAGAAGAACGCAGAAAACTGCGGCAGAGTATCAGCCGCAATAACCGCCATCGCCGTCAGCAGGAACCGCAAAATGAGGATATCGCGGCGTTTTCCCGTGAGCCCTACTGAGCCTATTTTCCTGGCTTTCCAGTCAGGCGGCTTCTGAAAAAAGGCTTCTTTTTGGGAGCTGTACACCTTTTTTGGCAAAGCAGCGCTGGGCGGCTGGCCAGCCGGCTCAGCCTTTTTTCGGACCCTGTTGGCATCGCTTTGCCCTTTCGACTCATACGACAAGTCAGATTTTCTAAGCGGGTATTTTTCTACTCGCTTTTTTCTTGTCGAAAAATCAGAGGCTTTGCCCCCTTTTGTCGAGCACTCTATCGTTAGACCGGATTTTCTTCCTCCACAATAAGTTAAACGGCTCTGGCGGGTCAAGGTGATCGTTCATTCCCCCGCCAGCCAGGGAAATGGAGGAAGGAAAATGATTAGAGAATACAAAAAGGCCAGGCAGAAAAAGACAGCACGGGAATGTTGGCTAAAAGCCAGAAGGCTAATGGGCATAGGGATCTTGCTTTTCTGTCTGCTGACGGCGGTCATCCCGGATATGCAGGTCCATGCTGAAGATGATGACGATTCATGGGAAATATCAACTCGTTATTATTTTGATGAAAATTATCATATGAACTTTTCATCAGGAGACCGCAGCGGAGAGTCTAAGGGTATAAAACAATACAGTTCATGGGGCAGCCATTCTGCAAGCTGCTTCTGTCTTGAACCGTTTATGAAAGTTAAGGAAAAGGGCAGGATTTCTGTCTATTACACACCCGAAGAAGCCTACGCGATTTATGATTGGGAAAAACAGCTTGTTGAGCAATTTGTCAGAGCCAGTTTTTTTGGTTATACCCTGAGCCCGCAGACCGACAATGATTATTTCGCCACGCAATATGCCATCTGGAAATTGATTTGCGACCATGTCTGGACTCACGCTGATCCTGAGATGAATAAATTTTACGAGGAATGTTGCCAAAACATTGCTAAATGCAGTGACTTCTGGGATACCCAGCCTTCTTTCAGTGAGCAGGTTTTTGAGCTGCCGCATCTACCTGAAAGTTTAACTTTGCATGATGATACGGGTGCATTCAGTTTCTATATGAGGATTCGTGAGTCGATTGCTCAGGACAATTTCAAAGAAAATGTAGAAGGAGTTACAAAAGACGGCGTGCACTATACCTGGTCAGGGGACGATCTGAAGCTCAGCGTTGACGACAGCTTTCCCGCAGATCAGGAGGTCCTCTTCGAAATTCCGGGTCTAAGCCGGCAAGGGGCATTTTGTTTGAAACGTGAAGAATCGCAGTTAATCATGGAAGCGGCCAATTCCATCGATCATCCAGCCATTCAATTTCGTGTTAAAGCTCAGAAAAACGGCAGCTTAGTGGTGAAAAAAACGGGGGAGAAACTCTGTGGCTTCCGTGCTGTGGAAACAGCGATCAATGAACCGCTTTATGAGCCTGTCTGGGAGAATCGACCCCTTAAAGAGGTGGAATTCATTTTGAAAAGCTTGAGTACCGGTCAGGTGCTTGAAAGTGGAAGTACAGATGAGAAAGGAGAACTGCAGTTTACTGATGTTCCGTCTGGAACTTATCTCCTGATGGAACAGAAAACGCCCGAAGGTTATGTCCCTGCCGCAGCTCAGGAGGTCATGATCAAGCCTGGTGAACAAAATAAGATTACCCTTAACAACCGCCAGCAGATTAAGGATCTGAGCGCGGTCAAGGCCTTTTACTGTGGCGGCCTGCCGGAACAAAAGGCAGAAGAACTCAATCAATCCTGCCTTTTTGCGCTGAGAAATGCTGAGGAAATCAGTTATGATGGCGGAGTTCTTCCTGCTGGCAGTCTCCTGGGTCTGCAAAATCCCAAGAGGGATCCTTCGCTGCCTCAAACGGTCTGGCAGGACAGGGAAGGGAATCAGCCAGGCTCTGAATTAAACTCAGAGACCCCAGAAGTGGGCACTGAGGAAAAAAAGAGGCCAGAACAAATTATTCGCAGCCGCCTGATTTTTTCATTACCGGCTCTTGCCAGCTACACGCTTGAAGAACTTAGCTGTCCTCCAAACTTTGCTCCTGCAGGGAAACTTTCATATGATCTTTCACAAGCGTCAGACGGCAGCCTGGATCAGGATGGAGATCTGCACTTCTTACTTAAGGAAGAAATTTCTAATAAAGCTTCTCTGAGCCGTCTTACTGTCACCAAGCAGGGCGTCTGGCCACAGGGTCATGAGAGGCCTCTGGCCGGAGTGCGCTATGCGCTTTTCCGCAACCTTGACGGTAAAGCCGGTGAGCGACTGGCCGAAGCTCTGACCAACGAGGAAGGGATGGCCCATTTTGAAAACCTCCCCCTGGGGAACTATCTGGTTCAGGAAGAAAAAGCGCCTGAAGGTTGGCTGGTGGATCCCGTTGCCAAGGAACTTGAAGTAAAAGCCATCAATTCGGATATGGCCATGCATTTGAAAGATGATCACGAACCCCTGGAGCCTCCTGTCATTTCTTTTCAGCCGAGTGTATCTCTGCAGCAGGAAACGATTCCGCAGCAAATTCAGGCCAAACGCCTTGCGGTAACGCGGCTGCCGGCCACGGGCGAGGTCAGGCCAGTATTCTGGCAGTTGCTGCTGGGATTGAGCCTGGCCGCAGGTCTTTTTCTGATTCGCAGAAAGCGCTAGCGCTGAGGAACCTGGCAGATGAAGTGGGCTCAATGATGCTGTGAAGGAATTACGTGGGCTGGCCAGTTCTGCCAGACTGTTCTCCACAGACTCAGATGTTCCGGGTTTTGGACCCGTATCCCTCTTCTGCAGAATGGCGAGTTCTCGTGAGGACTCGCTATTCTGCTTCTTAGAAGGTGCATGGTATAATAAAACCGTTACGAAAACATAAGAGTCTTTCCGGAGGCAGCCATGTTCCTGTATTCATTTTCACTCAATTCATTTAGTTTGACCGATATACTCATCTCTCTCCTGGTCGTGACTCTTTCTCTTTCTTTTCACGAGTATGCTCACGGCCGCATGGCTTTGGCCATGGGAGATGACACGGCCAGGCTGGCAGGCAGATTGACCCTGAATCCACTCGCCCACCTGGATCCCATTGGTACTCTGGTTTTTATTTTTGCCCGTGTGGGCTGGGCACGGCCGGTACCTGTTAATCCGGCGCGCTTCACCAAGGCGAAATCCCGCAAGAGTGGCCTGGTGTGGGTAAGTCTGGCCGGTCCTCTGGCTAATCTCCTGCTCGCTTTTATTGCGGTGACCTTGCTGAATCTGCTTTTTTTCATCTTAAGTCTTATGGATGTTTCAGCCCTTACAGCGTCATCAGTACGGCTTCCCTCGCTGATTTTTCGCATCCTTAATGCCTTTTTCCTGTCGAATATTTTTCTGGCTATTTTTAATCTGCTGCCTGTCCCCCCGCTGGACGGATATAAGATTTTCGGAGCGCTTTTGCCGGATCGCCATTATTTCAATATCATGCGCTATGAACAGGTTATCGGGATGGTTTTCCTATTCCTGGTGATGTTCGGCGGAGGGTTTATTTCTCAGTTGATGAATCGTATTGCCAGCCCTGTCGCTTTTCTGCTCAACTGGCCTTCGAGTGCGCTTTTCGGACTGCTGCTCAAACTTATCCATTGACTTCGAGCATGTGGACAGAGACAGAAAATAATCAGTTTCAGGAAGGCGATCCTGCAGTGGGCATCAGCCTGGATATCCGGGATTACAATGGACCTCTGGATTTGCTTTCGCATCTCATTGACGAGCGCCGGGCGGATCTTGATAATCTTCCCATTGCAGAAATTTGCAGCCAATATTTTGAAGTTCTTAAAGCTTCTGAGGCAGCCGGCATAGATATGGATCTGGCCAGTGAATTTGTACTGATGGGGTCAACTCTCCTGCAAATCAAATCTCTGCTTCTGTTGCCAGAACAAAAAACGCAGGACTTGAATGAAGGTCCGGATCCCCGTGCAGAATTAGTTCTCCGCATTATGGCTTACCGCCGTATCAAAATTCTCGCAGAGGAAATTCAGGGAAGGATGGATAGCTGGGGAAGCCTTCCCTTAAAACCCGCTGAAACGCCTGAGAGCCTTGGCATCGAACTGAGCGTTGTTGAAGATCGTCTCGATCCGGATAAACTCATGCTGGCTATCCGTCAGCTTGCAGAGCGCAATGCTTATCGTTTTGGTGCGGCGAACAGGCGTATCCGTCGTATCCTTAAGAGAGAACGCTTTTCTGTCAAAGAGAAAATGAGCCAGATTGTTGCAAAACTGGGAGAAAAAAAGCACGCTTTTTTTCACGAGTTTTTTCCTCAGGGAAAAAGCCCCGTTGCCGAGCGAGTGTCGGCCTTCCTGGCTGTTCTGGAGCTCTTGCATTCACATAGCATAGAGGCTGTGCAGACAGGGCCTTTTGCCGTTATCCTACTGCGCCTCATACCCTCAGCCAAAAAAGAAGGTGAGAACGATGGCCAATGAAAATAAATTGTCGGAACTTGAAGCTCTGCTTTACGCGGCCGGCGATCCGCTGGATCTGGCCACTCTGGCTTCGTGCAGTGAAACCGATCAGGAAGTCTGCGTGGAACTTCTACATGAACTTCAGGAAAAATTAGAAGAAGATAAGGCTTGCGGTCTTTGCCTTCGGGAAATTGAGGGACGCTGGCTGCTGACCATCAAGCTCTCCTGCAAAGAGAGCTGCGCCCGTCTCTTTCGTCCCGGACACCAGGCGCCGCTGTCTTCGGCATCCTATGAGACGCTTGCAGCTGTCCTCTATAATCAGCCGGTGACACGTGCGCAGGTTGAAGAAGTAAGAGGCGTCAATTCTGATGGGATCATGAGCCGCTTGGAAGAACGCGGGCTGATAGAGAACTGCGGCGTTCTTGAACAAGTTGGCAGACCGGCGCTTTTCCGGGTAAGCGAACGCTTTCTCATTGAAAGTGGGCTTCGTTCAGCCGAGGACATTCCTGCAATGGATTTACTTATGGTGGATAGTTTAAGACAGTGGGAGGAAAGCGCCGATGAACAAAAACCTGACGATTGCGATTGATGGGCCTTCGGGCGCAGGCAAAAGCAGTGTGGCCAAAGCCCTGGCGAAGAGACTTAATATCATGCACCTGGATACCGGAGCCATGTACCGCACGGTCGCTGTAGCTCTTGCCGGGAAAGGGATAGATCCTGCCGATGAAAAGGCCGTTTTACAGGCTCTTCCTGAACTTCGTCTGGAGCTTCGTTTTAGTGAGGGCGAACAGCAGAACTATGCTGATGGAGTTAATCTCAATTCCCGCCTGCGCACGCCCGAAGCTTCCATGGGGGCTTCTGATGTCAGCCGTTATCCTGCCGTTCGCCGGCGCCTGGTCGCCCTGCAGCAGGATTGTGCGAAATCTCGCAGTTTTGTTCTCGATGGCCGGGATATCGGTACGGTGGTTCTGCCACGGGCGTCTGCCAAATTTTATCTGGATGCCCGTGCCGAGGTGCGGGCGCAGAGACGTTTTCTGGATCTGCAAAAATTGCAGTCGACACAGACTTATGCCGAGGTTCTGGCGGATGTGCAGCGCAGGGACGCTCAGGATATGGGTCGGGAGGACAGTCCGCTCAGGCAGGCTGAAGATGCTGTATACATTGACTCAAGTGAGCTCACGGAGGCGGAAGTCCTGGATCTGATTGTGGAAGAACTCCGGGACCGGGGACTTGTGGGAGAATCAATAAATGCCTGAAGATAAAGATAAGGTTTTGCCTCCGGCGCTTGTGAGCCACCAGATCACCCTCGCCACGGGGGCGGATGAATACCGCTGGTCCCGTCGCTTTAATGTTGCCCTGGCTTATGTGTGGAGCCGCCTGCTGGCGAGGCCGCGCTATCTCCACCGCGAACGACTGCCCGAAAAAGGGCCTTATGTCCTCATTTCCAATCATCAGAGTTTATTGGATGTCATGCTGCTGCACACCTTGTCAAAACAGAATATCTGTTGGATCGCCAAGCTTTCGCTTTTTGACAAACCCCTTCTGGGAGAGGCTATCCGACGCTTTGGTGCGATTCCCGTAGACCGCAGCCAGGCTGACCTGAGTTCGGTCAGGACAGTCCTCACTGTTCTCCGTGAGGGCGGCATTATCGGACTATTCCCGGAGGGAAGACGCGTCAAGTGGGAAAAACGAGGGGAAGTTCTGCCCAAAGCGGGGGTGGCCAGTCTGCTCTCCAGGGTGAATGTGCCCATTGTCCCGGTCCTTATTCGAGGACCCTACCGAAAGTTTCATCGAACTTCCATCTATATTGGCGAAGCTTTTCAATTCAGCAAAAAGGAGTTGCAGGAGCTGCGTGCCTCAGATCAGCAAAATGCTGCAGAACGCTACCTGCTGGAGCGCATTTATGGTCTTGAAAAAGCACTTGAGCGAGAGTTGAGCGGGAAGGGAAGCGAGGCTTGAAATGAAGATTCGGCTTGCCCGTTCAGCAGGCTTTTGTCCGGGCGTCAGGCTCGCCCTGGATAAGGCCGAGTCCATGCTTCTTACAAATGCGCAGAGTGAAGCCGAAAGGCCAAAGCCTGTCATGCTGGGTGCGCTCGTCCATAATGAGAGGGTAGTTGATGGACTCCTGGAGCGCGGTTTCAGCCTTATTGAGCAGGCTGCCGATATCCCTGAGAATTCTTCCGTGCTCATTCGCGCCCATGGGATTACGCTTGAAGAGCGCAGCCTTTTAGAGGCAAAACACTGCTCTATCGAAGATTCCACCTGTATCTGGGTACAGCGCATACAGAAGATGGTGGCAGAGGCGGTTCAGGCGGGAAAACAAGTCTTTCTGGCCGGTCGGGAAGGACATCCCGAAGTGCTGGGCATTCAGTCTTATGCCGGAGGGAAAATCAGCCTCCTGCAAACGCCGCAAGATGCAGAAAAGCAGCTGCCCGGTGATGGCCCTGCTGCTCTTTTTGCCCAGACGACTTTTTCAACGGAAGCATTTGAAAAAATTTCACGAATTCTGGCCACGAAAATTGCAAAACTGGAAATATTTGATACAATATGTGCTACGACTATGCAAAGGCAGGCCGAGGCTCTGCGACTTGCCCGTGAATCCGATCTCATGCTCGTCCTGGGGAGTGAGAAAAGTTCAAATGTGGGCAAGCTTCTAAGTGTTTGCCGCCTTGCATGTTCGAAAACATTTTTAATACAGCGGCCGGACCAGGTTCCTGAACTCTTAGTAGGCAGGGATTTGCGACATTTGCGAATCGGCATAACAGCAGGAGCGTCAACACCGGAACGTATGATCAGGGAGGTTATTCAAGTAATGACAGAAAACCAAGATTTCAGCATCGAGCAGGAAGATAAAAACGAACTTCAGGCTGTAGAAGCTGACACCAATGAGAGCAAGGCAGAAGGAAACTTTGAGTTTCCACAGGAACCTGCTCACGAATCCGGAAATGACGTGGCCCAGGAAATGAACGCTGAAGGAAACGCTGAGCAAGCTGGCGAAGAGCCAAAGGAAGAAACCCAGGTTGAACACATGGGTGATATCAACTTCGCCGATTATATTGAAGGAATTCCTCAACTCAAACGCGGCGCGGTTGTCAAGGGCCGCATTGTCCGTTATGACGATGAATTCGTTTATGTAGATGTCCGCGATAAATCAGAGGGCAAAGTTCCCCGTCATGAATTTGTAGATGACGAGAATTTTAACCTTGAAGAAGCCACGAAAAATCATCAGGAAATCGATGTCTATGTCCGCAGCATCAAAAATTCTGACATGGGCAAGGAAATCCTGCTGTCTAAAGCTAAAGTAGATTTCACCAAGCACAAGGATGCCATCGAAAAGGCTTTCGAAGATAAGGTCCCCGTTACGGTCAAGGTGACCAACGTTGTGAAAGATGGCGTCATTGCTGCTTACGGCAGCGTTGACCTTTACATTCATCGGACGCAGCTGGAACTCCAAGTAGTGGATGATCTTGAAGCCTATCGTGGCAAGACCATGGAAGTCCTGATTACTCAGTTTGACCCGAATCGCAAGCGCCTCAGAGTTTCCGGCTCAAGAAGAGCCCTGCTCAGCAAAGAGCGTAAACAGAAGGCCAAAGATGTCTGGGACAATATTGAAGTTGGCAAGGTTTACGAGGGTACAGTGCGCAATCTCACCGATTTTGGCGCCTTTGTGGATATCGGTGGCGTAGATGGCCTCGTGCATATCAGCGAACTTTCCTGGAATCGCATCAAGCATCCTTCAGAAGTTATTTCTGTCGGCGATAAGCTGAATGTTTTTGTCAAAGAATTTGACCGTGAGCGCAAGAGAATTTCTCTGGGTTACAGAAGACCGGAGAATGATCCTTACCACAATATCGAGGAGCGTTTCCCGCTGGGCAGCATTGTTCGCGGTATTGTTGTGCGCATGTTCCCCTTCGGGGCCTTTGTAGAAATTGCCCCCGGCGTAGATGCGCTTTGCCATATCTCTCAGATTTCCAATTATCGCCTTAACCGCCCTGAAGATGTTCTTCAGGAAGGGATGGAAGTTGATGCCCGGGTTCTTGAAGTTTCTAATGAAGCTCGCAAGATCTCCATCAGCATCAAAGAAGTTGAAGCGATCGACCCGGAGAACCCTGAAGAACTGCAGGTTCAGCCGGCCCGTCGTCCCCGCAGCGAAAATCGCGAAGAGGGACAGGATGAAGGCGATCGTTCCCGCAGACGCGGCGGCAGAAGAAGAGATCACGAAGAGAATGACGGCATGCCCACGACTTACATTGATACGGGTGCTCAGGGATCTTCACTCTCTTCACTTGCAGATTTCACCATCACCAGCGACAAGGGCGCTGAGGTCATGAAGAGCCTCGGCCTTGACGAAAAGCCTGAAGAGGCCAAAGAGACTGAAGCGGAAGCTGCTGTTGAGGCTCCCCAAACGGAAGCTGAAGCTTCTGAAAGCGAAGCCAAAGAATCTGAAACAGCTCCTGAAACGGAAGCCTGAGCTTTTCTTCCTTGAATTTGCCTGTGAGGGGCCGTCTCAAAAGAGACGGCCCCTTTTCATGTGTCAGATCGGGTGTTATAAACATTGGAACACACGACTCTGCCGGAACACACGGTTCTGGCGCTCAAACACGTCCCTCATACGAAATCCGCTCCTGCGTGTGACTTGCTCCGTCTGCACAGCTGTGATAAAATTTCTCCGGTTAAGTCATTTCACACATGGGAAGCACCTGTTGCCCGGCCAAGTTGGCCTTTCCCATGGAGGGTACAAACAGGAGGTAATTTAAAATGGCGATTATCAGTATGAAACAGCTGCTCGAGGGCGGCGTCCATTTTGGACATCAGACCAGACGTTGGAATCCTAAGATGAAACCCTACATCTTTACGGAACGCAACGGCATCTACATCATCGATCTCGAGCAAACAGTCAAAAAAGTTGAGGAAGCATATAACTTCCTGCGCGACCTTTCCATGAAGGGCGGCCAGGTTCTTTTTGTCGGAACCAAGAAGCAGGCGCACGATTCCATTCGTGAAGAAGCGGAACGCTGCGATATGAGCTATATCAATAACCGCTGGCTGGGCGGCACACTGACTAACTTCAGCACGATTCGCTCCCGTATTGCCCGTCTTAAAGAACTCGAAGAGATGAGAGTCAATGGCACTTTTGATGTTCTTCCCAAGAAGGAAGTTGCCAAGCTGAATCTGGAATTAGAAAAGCTCGAGAAGAATCTCGGCGGGATCAAAGAAATGCCCAAACTGCCTGATGCAGTTTTTGTCGTCGACCCCAAAAAAGAGCATCTGGCCGTTGCTGAAGCACGCCGCCTGGGTATTCCCATTGTTGGCGTTGTTGACACGAATTGCGATCCTGAAGAAGTCGACTACGTCATTCCTGGCAATGATGATGCTATCCGCGCCATCAAGCTGATTACCGCGAAGATGAGCGATGCTATTCTTGAGGGTCGTCAGGGTGTTTCTTTCGCTATGCAGAAAGAGGCTATGGAAGACAGCGCAGTCGATGAAAATGAAATGCAGAAGGTCGAAGAAGATGAGGATCTTTCCGGCAAAGATGCCTGATCCCACCATCACTTCATCATAAGGAGAAAACTATGTCTAATGTAGATGTCAAACTGATTAAACAACTGCGCGAGATGACCGGTGCCGGCCTCGTCGACGTTAAAATGGCCCTTACCGAAAGCAATGGAGATCTGGATGCGGCTCTTACCTGGCTGCGCAAGAAGGGTATGGCCAGCGCTGAAAAGAAAGCCGGGCGAATTGCTGCCGAAGGTATCGTAGACGCTTATATTCATGGCGAAGGCCGTGTCGGCGTGCTTGTCGAAGTGAATATTGAGACAGACTTTGCTGCCCGCAACGAAGATTTTAAACATATGGTCAGAGATATCGCCATGCAGGTTGCGGCGATGAAGCCTCGCTGGGTGTCCCGCGAGGAAGTTCCTGAAGAGGTTCTGCAGAACGAGCGTGACATCGCCAGGACTCAGGCGCTGAACGAAGGTAAGCCGGAAAAAATCCTCGACAAAATCGTTGAAGGCCGCCTCGAAAAGTTTTATGCCGATGAGTGCCTGGAAGATCAGGCTTTCATCAAGGATGAGAGCAAGACTGTCAAGCAGCTGGTCACAGAGATGATTGCCAAGATCGGTGAAAATATAAAAATCCGGCGCTTTGCACGTTTTGAGCTTGGCGAAGGCCTTGAGAAAAAAGAAGAAGACTTCGCAGCCGAAGTTATGGCCCAGATTAAATAAGATTCAGTATACTGGATGAAAGGCACGTCCCCAAGGCGTGCCTTTTTCATAGGCTGCTCTTTTTCCGCCGGAGCGGAGATCCGGCTGATGAGCCTCTTCGTCAGCCAATTTAGATGGAGGAAGCGCATGAAAGCGAAACGTATCTTACTGAAAATTTCCGGGGAATCGCTGGCAGGCGACAAGGGCTTTGGCATAGACGAAGCAACGCTCAGACGCGTGGCTTCAGCCCTTGCTAAAGTCAGCCGGGCCGGGATTCAAGCTGCCGTGGTTGTTGGTGGCGGTAATTTCTGGAGAGGACGGCAGAACCCAGGTATGGACAGGGTGACTGCAGATCATATTGGGATGCTCGCCACGAGCATGAATGCTCTTGCCCTCTCCGACGCTCTGCTGCAGGATGGGGTGGCCACGCGCGTCATGAACGCCGTAGAAATGAATAAGATCTGCGAACCCTATATTCGTCTCCGTGCTGTGCGTCATCTTGAAAAAGGCCGCATTGTTATCTTTGCCGGCGGAACCGGGAGCCCATTTTTCAGCACGGACTCCGCTGCCGCTCTGAGAGCCTCTGAAATCGAAGCCGACCTGCTTCTTAAGGCAACTCTGGTCGACGGGGTCTATGACAAGGATCCACATCAATTTGAGGATGCTGTGAAATACGATGAGTTGAGCTATGATCGCATTCTCAGCGAGCGTCTTGCGGTGATCGATGCCACAGCCGCAGCGCTCTGCCGTGACAACGGCATACCCCTGCTGGTCTTTTCGATCCGAGAGCTTGAGTCCATCGTGGATATTTGCGGCGGCAGGAAGATCGGAACGTTGGTCAGAGCGTAATTGCAGCGCGATGTACCCGCTCGCTTGCTCCGCAGCAGCCCCTTCTCGTCTCAGACACGCTCTCTCTTCAG
>ERZ1031273.128-NODE-128-length-39136-cov-11.430235_pt1 | contig 39136 bp, 36 predicted proteins | sample MGYA00516575_ERZ1031273 | MGnify/ENA primary metagenome ERZ1031273 (study PRJEB33718, sample SAMN03159816) | human skin metagenome | collected 2014-02-25 | study: EMG produced TPA metagenomics assembly of the PRJNA266117 data set (Human skin bacterial metagenome... | reverse complement strand
ACTGCCAACCAAGGCAACTAAGCCACGACGATCCGATTCAGACAACGAATGAAACGGGCCAACAACCCCAGACACAACAACACCCTCCTAAGGGAAAGTGTTGCAACGACCCTCTGAACTCAAGAAGACGCTCAATAAAGGAAACTCCCCAGTGCTTCTCGTCGTTGGAAGCACTGGGGAGAAGCCACCTGCGGGGGTGCGGGAGTCGTGGCTTTTTATTTTCCTTCCGTCCGACTATGCGCCGGGGGAAGCGCGCTGCGGACACCCAAAACCATACCGCCTTACAGCGCGCCCGCAACCGGAGCGAAAAATAGGACAAACAATTACTTGCTTTGGACATAAAAAAGCTCCCAGGCATCCCCGGGAGCTTGTCTCAGGCATCCCCGAGACGTCGGAATAACCGAAAGGAATCAGTTAAACACTCGACACGATTGATCGTAGAAAACGTAGCCGAAAAAAGCAACAAACTCCCACGTGAGACGTAAAATCAAATCTCCCAATTAAACATATGTCAAGGCATATGTTTAAGCATATGGCTTAACATATGGCAGAACATATGCTAATATGAAACCTACAGCTCAAAGGACACTTTGAGAACACAACACTCGACACCTAAAAGGAGCAGCCATGCCCGTAATTTCCTGCCTCAACGCCAAAGGTGGAACCGGAAAAACCACCAGTGCAATCAACCTCGCCGCCGTCGCCGCCTACCGTGGATACACCGTCCACGTCCTCGACGCCGACGCCGAACAAGGCACCGCCTCCGAATGGATCGAATACGCCAACGACGCCTTCGAAGAAGACCCCAACGCACCACACGTTGATGTCGAAGTCGAAGCCGTCAACCGAGGAATCCTTGCCCGCAAGGTCAAAAAATACAGCGACGACCTCGTTATCATCGACGGCCCACCCAGCAATCACAGCATGTCTGAACTCATCATCGAAAACTCGGACTTCGTTGTCATTCCCACCACCGGCACCCACACGGATATGGCACAAACCTGGAAAATTATCGACGTCATTCCAGAAGACAAACACTACGCCGTACTGCCCACCATCTGGGACAAGCGCAAAAGTACCGCCGACCGTGCCCGGAAAGTCCTCGAAGACGAAGGAATCCCAGTCATTTGGCCTGGCGTAGAATCCCGCGCCTACTTCGACCGCCAATTCGGCCACTGGCCCCGCAATAGCGCCAAAGAGCTACACGGCTACCCCGCAATCTTTGACAAAATCATCGCCCACATCACCAACTAACCACACCTTAAAAAGGAGCAACCATGAACGACACCCCAGGCCTGGCACGCCCGAAAAAGAAGCAAACCGACGCTCAAGGAAAACCCACCCTCACCAAAGACACCGGACTTAATACCACCAAGGCCACAAAGGCCACCAAGAAAGAAAAGCCCCACCGCACCACCGTCAACCTGCCCTACTCCATCTACAAAGAACTACGTAGAAACTGGGCAGAAACCAGCACCCCTATCTACCGCCAACTTCTAGAAGCCTGGGAACTTATCACCGACCACGGCGCGGACTACCAGCCCGCAGACGCGACCTACAACACCGACGAGCTCACCCGCACCACCACCGTCTACATCCCCAAAGACACCCTCAAAGCCATGCAAAAAATCCGCAGTAAGCATGGAGCCTCCATCGCCGACCAACTCATCTCCTCCTGGGCCCAACAAACCGGCTGGGAAGGATAGCCACCCGCGACACCAAGGAGCCACCATGTCCCACGAGACTCCCCACATCGCCGACCGCGCCGACAACGACCCGCGCGAAGACCCCGAAGCACTGCTTATCGCAGCCCTGCTCTGGAACCGCGACACCACCCAAGCGGCAAACCTGACACAAACACTCACCCCCGCCGACTTCTACTCCACCGACTACGCCGCAATCTTTGCCACCATCAGCCAACAACTTAAAAGCGGCAGACCCTACGACCCCGCCAGCGTGCGCACAGCACTACACGCCGAAGGCGACCAATCCGGCATACTCACCGACAACATCGACGGCCTTATCACCATGCTCACCAACCTAGAGCACATACCGCCGAAAATAACCGACTACGCCGAAGCCGTAGCCTCTAACTCGTATCGCCGCCAATACCGAAACATGGTCGAACGCCTTAACCGCCAGGCGCATACCGCGCCAGAAAAAGACCTCTACCCACTGCTGGTAAAAGAAGGTAAAAAACAACGCCGCATTAAAGAGGACTACTACCGCAACCACAAAGACACCCCGCACCAGCGCCACTAAACCACGCCCATCTCACGGTGGCCTTCGCTCCAATTTCCTCGCTTCGCTGCGGGAATTTCCACGACCCTCAATCATGACCTGACCACCCCACCGCGCGCCCGAGCGCAACTCCCGTGGAAAACACCCCCAACACCACCACGAAAGACCAACCACACAGCCACACACCGCAACCAGTGCCCGTTTACGGTAGATACGCTTTCTTGACCTCCACCACAGGCGGGCGCAGGCACTACGTGCCGGAGATGAAAGCAAGAAAAATGCACGCCCCACACCCAGGGACAGAGCCAACGGCACCACTAAAACTACAGGTGACAGCCACAAAACCCAAACATACGCTAAAGTATATGGCCTAACATATGTCTTGCCATATGTTAAAACATATGTTAAACTAGAAGCATACCACGACGGAAGGCAACACTCGACAAAGAAAGGAGCAGACATGCTCACCATCTACACCAAACCCGGATGCCACCCCTGCCGCCTGACCATCAAAACCGCCAACAAACTCGGCATCAACTACCAAGAAAAACCCGCCCAAGACCACACCGACTACCTCGCCGCCCTCGGCCACACCAGCGCCCCCGTCGTCGTCAACAACACCACCGGCGACAGCTTCTCCGGCTTCCGCCCTGACAAACTACGCCAAGCCGCATAACCTACAAAGCAAGGAGCGCCCCATGGCCCAGGACACTGCCGAGACCATCAACGCCACCATCACCGTCACCAACTCCGAAGCCTGCCTCATCTCTGCCATGCTCACCAGCGGCGACAAAGACACCATCGCCACCATCGCCGACAAACTCGACCCCGCAGACTTCGCCAACACCCTACTGGCACGAATCTTCGCGACCCTACAAGAACTCGTCAACGACAACCGCCCCACCGATGCCTCCACCGTCCTCAACGCTCTTCAAGCAAAAGGCAACCGCGACGGACTCGCCGACGACCAACACCACATCATGACCGAGCTTGTCACCCTCAAAATCGTCGACCTCCACCTTGCCGACTACGCCCGCCAAGTAGCCAGCACCAGCTACCGCCGCCAATACCTCCACATGACCGAGCAACTCCGTCACGCCGCCGAACACGCCCCCGAGGCCGAACTACTCGACATCATGATCGACCACGGCATAGGCCAACGCAAAGCCTGGCAACGCTACCAAGACATCACCACGATCTAGCCCGCCTGGGGTGTGCACACCCTGCCGATACGATCAAGGGCGACCTCGAAATCCTCCCCGAAAGGACACTTTCCATGGACTCATACGCCCTCGCCGCCTTCACCCTCGCCGCCCTCCTGGCCCTGACGATCCTCGCCCTCAGCGACGCTAATGGGCGCGCGGACATTGCCCTCTTCGGCCTGGCCGTCCCGGCTGTGTTCTGGACAGTCCCACCCGTTGTGCTCCGACTGGCGGGATACTCCGCATCCGCTATTATGCTCTTTATCGCCCTACCAACCCTGGGCTTTTGGGTCCTGCTGACCGGGCATCAGCTACGCCAAGCACTCGCATAACCGCAGCACACAGGCCATAAACCGCACTAGCCAGCCTGCCATATGCTTTAGCGTATGTTAAAGCATATGACCTAACATATGTCTTGCCATATGTTAAAACATATGTTAAACTAAAGGCACGCCGCACGGAAGAGACATCTTCCACCACACGCGCGGCAACACTCGACACCAACCGAAAGGAACGCCAGACATGGCAACCCAAACCACCACCACCTTCTACACCCCACAGCAGCAGCTCCACATGGACGCCTTCGAATGGTGGAGCAAAAAGAACCACGGCTTCGTCGCTGACTACGCCTACATCGACACCACCGCGCCCACAAAGCACATCCGCCACGAAGCCCGCGCCTACCTCGGCGAGATCACCATCAACGACCACCAAGCCGCCGAAATCTGGAACGAACTGCAAAACTGCCGCGCCACCCACCTAGAGCACTCCATCATCGTGCGCGCCGAAGTCTTCCTCACCGTCCTAGCCACCGTCGTCGAAATTTAAGACCCCGCCTGCGGCCCACACCGGGCCGCAGGGCCACCAGCTCCGCCACAGGACACCCAAGGGCCCCAAGGGACGCCTCACAGACGACCACAGCGCCGGATACACCGGCACAACGCACAAGCGAGACGCACACGAGACGGAAAGAGACTACAACCATGGCAACCTACGCCACTTTGAACGACGCAATCCACTACGAAATCATCACTCCGCTAGGGGAGTGGGCACACCGCTTCAACATCAAAGCCATCGCCGAGCGACTCATCTACTGGCACCACGACATCAACGCCGACGGAAACATCAACCTCAACCGCAGCGGCTTCCGAGTCCGCACCAACGTCGACTTCTGGAAACTAGTCGAAGCCAACGCACTGTAGACATAGCGCCCCGGCCACACGCCGGGGCGCACTCATTGAAAGAAAGGGGAGACCCCGCCCAATCCCTGACACAAACACCGCACACTAAAACAACGTCTGCTGGTCACTATCCACACCAAAGATTGCCTCACGATAGCGACGCTCGTCCCACCCATCACGAAGCGCATTCCTAATCCGTCGCGAGCGCTCAACCCGAGAACTCAACGCCGTAACAGCAACCCTATTTCCCGCATGACGGCCAAGCTCTACCGCATAGCGAAGATTCTCCCGCTGTGTTGTCTTACGCACATGACCACAACCGACCCGAACACACAACGGCTCGTTGCACTCATGCTCGGCAACCTCGCGCGCAGAAAACGACTCGCCCGCGACAAGAAGCGCAAAACGGTGTGCCGCCACAGTGCGCTGACGATTACCGCGCTGCCACGTAAACCGCCCATACCCATCAGGAGAGGAAATAGAGCCCACCCATAGCCAGCACCCGTGCGGTGATTTCACGACATGCTCAAAGAAAGTCTTGACAGTCTTATCGTCAAAAGGAAGCTCCGGATCATGAACACGCGCAGCACGAGACTGCCGAGCCGAAGCGGCCGGCTTCGGCTCCAGGTGGGCAAGCTCTGCAAAAGGAATATCCTCAAAGTCTTTCATGACACCCCACACGTCCGACGCTTATGACACCATAGGCAGCACGCACCACAGAGAGGAAGGACATACCCATGGACGCACTGCCATTTATCGAATCCACCAACCACGTTCCCGGCTGGTGGCAACTCGCCCTTATCGCCATACCTATCTGGATGCTCATCGCCCAGATACGACGCGCAGGACTGGTGGCAGGAATCCTCAGAGCATTAGGCGGAATCATCGCTTGGGTAATCATCTGGTACTTCCTTACCTTCCTCGGCGTGATGATTGGCTCCATGGCCGACCACTACGAGCGCGCCACCGACGAGACAAACGACTCGCCGTACTCCAACACCTATGAAGACGCTCCCGCTAACCCTGGCGAGTACTACGACCCCAACGAGCAGAAGTACTAGCCAGAATCACCGCGAAAGACTGCTCTTTCTCTCTACCGACTACTGACCATCAGAATCATGGTCACCCTCGCCGCCAGCGCCCTCAGAGGCGCTGGCGGCTTCTTCGTTGTCCAGGCGCTCATCATCACCAGCGTGCGACTCATCGTCTCCAGACGAATCCTGCGCACTAGGGGAGGAATCACTAGCGGCCCCCAGCATGTCATTGAAGTCCCGCTGGCTGACACCGACGAGCTCGCGCACAAGCTCCTTGGACTCGCCTAGGTCGATAATCTCTTGCGAGGCTTCGCCAATCTTCTCATCGAGTTTCTCGCGCTGGTCGATAAGCGACAGTAGCGAGTTGAGCTTCTTCTTCCTATCGCGCAGCTTGCGCTGTTCCTCTTCGAGATGCTGACGCAGTTCCTGACGCTTCTTCAAACTTTTACTTGCGGTAACCATAAGCCCACAATGCCAGCGCACATACACCACCGCAACCCTGACACAAACACACGCCGACGCGAAAAGCCCGGAGTCCAAACGGAAAGAAGAGCCTTTCAGGCCCACGGCAAGACGCGGCGCACGGCCGCGTCGACGCGCGCAAGCGCGCTTTCAGACACACACTATTGGCACTCTTAGTGTTAATCGGGTTTTGGCTGCTAGACTAGGGCGCATGATGACCCTGCGCGTAGTCAACAGCGGAACAGGTTATGAGTACCTGTTGCGCTCGGTGGCTACCAATGATGGGCCGACAGACGCGCCAAGTTTGTCGAAGTATTACGACGCGAAAGGAACCCCGCCAGGTCGTTGGCTAGGTGCTGGGTTGGCCGGTTTGAATACCGAAACGGTCGCCCAAGGTGGGGAAGTTACCGAGTCGCAAATGGCCGCATTGTACGGCGAAGGTCTGCACCCAGATGCGGATATGAAGATGTCCGAGGGGCAGAAAATCAAGGACGTCCAGCTGGGTCGTCCGTTTTCTAACTTCACGAATGATGTCCCGGTTTTGGTCGCTTTACGTGACGCGGAACGCCGCCATAGGCAGACAACGGGCACGCTGATGAGCAAACAGGAGCGAGCCGAATTAGTCCAGGATATTGGCCGAGAATTCTTCATCGAAGAACACGGAGTCGAGCCGCAATCGGGCCGGGAAATCGTCAACTGGGTCAACGGTCTTAAAGACAATGTGCGTCAGTCTGTCTCAGGTTTTGACCTGACTTTTTCACCCGCTAAGTCCGTGTCGGTGGCGTGGGCATTGTCCGATGAGAAGACCGCGCGGCGTATTGAGGCGCTTCATCACCAGGCCGTGAGTGAGGCTATAGCGTGGGCAGAAGACAACGTGATCTTCACTCGCTCTGGCAAGCAAGGGCGCGAACAAATCAAGACAAAAGGTGTAATTGCGTCCGAGTTTAAGCACTACGATACGCGCGCAGGAGACCCTGATCTGCACTCGCACGTGCTGGTATCCAACAAGGTTCAAGCCGAAGATGGACGTTGGCTATCGCTTGATTCCAAGGCACTACATAAGCAGGCTCAGGCTATTTCTCACCGCTATGACTCCATCTTGAACACCCTGCTTTCTAACGAGATGGGCTACACATTCACCGCCTGTGACCACGGGGCAAATAAGGAACCCACGTGGGAAATCGACGGTATTTCCGCCTCGCTGATGGAGTCGTTTTCTAAGCGTCGACGCGGCGCACAGCCGGTCTATAAGCGCCTTGTTGAAGAGTTTGTTGCCGAGCGTGGCGCAACCCCTAACTCGGTTGAGGTGGGTCGTTTGTGGCAGCAAGCTATCTTGGAAACCCGTGACGCGAAGCGTGAACCAGAAAGCCTCACAGAGCTTCGCGCAGGCTGGAAAGCGGAAGTTTCTGCCCGCGATACTGGGGCAGAAGAACTCGCTGCAATCAACCAACTTGCCGCAGATTCTGGCCGCGATGAGCGTCCAATCTTTCACCCAGAGGAACACCTTCCGGGTCTTATTGACGAGGTTTTAGACACAGTTACCAGGCGTCGCTCTTACTTTCGCGCCTCGCATGTAGCTACTGCGGCGGGTGGAAAACTCCAGGGCTATCGCTTTGCGTCTCTTGCCGAGCGCGACCTTATCCATGCCACTGTGGTGGAAGCAATTGTGCGCGATAAGGCCATTTCCTTGAACGATTTTGACGTCCTAGAGTTGCCCGAGGCACTCAAAAACACGGCAGGTAAAGCCCGCGATACCCGCGCTGATAGTGAGCTTTATACCACCCAGGACATTCTCGATACCGAAGACAAAGCACTGGCTGCGGTTAACGAACCGGTGGCTGCATTCGCACCGTCTGCAGCGATTGATAAAGCGCTCGATGAGCACGAAGCCGAGGCTGGTTTCCGCCTTAATACAGGACAAGAATCCATGGCGCGCTACCTGCTTACCTGCGGCACACTGGCCGCTACCGGCGTAGGCCCGGCAGGTACCGGCAAGACCGCATCTATGCGTCTTGTCGCCAACGTCTGGGCGAACCAGGGCCGCAATGTGATTGGTCTGGCCCCGTCCGCACAGGCGGCAGAGGTGTTGTCTAAAGACTTAGGCTTTGACGCTTTTACCATCGACAAACTCACCTACACCTGGCGCGGTAACCACCCGACAAAGCCCGGCCATAGCTTAAAAGACCTTCCGGTATCCATTAACTCCGGCGACATGATCATCGTTGACGAGGCCGGCATGGCCTCGACCCCTAACATCGGCTCACTGTTAGAAATTGCCGAAGAAGCAGGCGCAGTCGTGCGCTTTATTGGTGACCATAAACAGCTCGGCGCGGTCGAAAACGGCGGACTTTTCGGAGCAATGGTCAACGCTTCTGGCCGCAGTGATAATCAACTCTCCGAAGTCGTGCGCTTCGGTGGAGATAGTGAGCAATCTGCTACCAGCTTGCGCTTGCGCGAGGGCGATTCTTCTACTTTCGACTTCTACGCTAAGCGTGGTTGGGTCAATGGTGGCGCACGCAGCGACATGCTGGATAAGGCCGCAGCAGACTACTTGGCGGATATTTCTAGCGGTAAAACCAGTCTTCTTATTGCTGCCACCAACCGCGATGTGGCAGAACTCAACGAGACAATCCGCGCCCACTACATCGCCCAGAGCGTTGTTGACACCACCGTGGAAGCCCAGCTTTCTAGAGGCGAGAAAGCAGGTGTGGGCGATACGATTCTGGCGCGCAAAAACCAGACTTTCTACGATGACGACACCGCAACGAGTGCCCGTATTAACAACGGAACGCTGCTTACCGTCACCGGAATTGCCGAGAACGGCAGTATCACCGCCCGCAACAAGGCAACCGGTGAGGAACTGTGCCTGCCAGCTGACTACGTACGCGACAATGTGCAGCTAGGCTATGCGGCTACCGTCCACCGCGCCCAGGGCAGCACCGTGGACTGCACCCGTGCGGTCATCGACCACCATGTGGATAGAGCAGGTCTGTATGTGGCGCTTACACGCGGCAAGCTTGCCAACCACATCTATGCGGTGACCGAACATCAGCTAGATGAGCTGGCCGAGGAAGGCCACTACCACTACCAAGGCATAGACCACGCCCCGAGTGCTAGGGACGTCTTTAATAAGGCAATCTCGCGCGATAACAGCCCGAAGGCTGCCCGCGAGGTCATAGCCGAGGTGGTAGACGAGCAGACCTCACCCGATCGCATGATGGGCCTGTGGCTTATGGGCAAAGATGAAGCCACCAACGACTTCATCGACGCCTACCTACCGGACTGGATCGACACCCTGCCCGGTGATCTTGCTAGAAAGATTGAAGCCAGCGACGATGGTGTAGCACCTATTCGCTATGGCTGGGCACAGCTTATTGACGCAGGTATTGACCCGCGCACCGTCATGGACGCTGCTACTCGCGATATTGACAACGCCCATGATCCGGCACGGCTTATCCGCTACCGTCTAGACGAACAACTCCGCTTGCGCGATACCGGAAAGCGCAACCAGCTGCCTCCTGTATCTGGTCAGACAGATATAGAACTCGATACGTGGCTGCGCACTCACAACCCCTACGACCGCGCGGAAACTGCTCGCCTTACCGGTAAGGAAGGAAACCTCAACCGGCTTAACCAGTCTGTGCTGGCAGAGCACGCACGCTTTGCTAATTCCAAGGTGGAATCGCTCACTTGGCAAGAAGCAAGTATCACCACCCGCCTCCACGAGGACAAAGACGCAGCCGCAAATGAGGTACAGGCTGACTACCAGCAGATATGCCTTGATGCTGGGCGCATTCGCGCCTACGAGCAGGCCATGGCAGACCACAGTGCCGCCCTTCGTGAAGAAGAAGCTGCCCTGGCAGACATTGAGCACCAGCGCCTACTGGCAGAGGACTACACCCGCCCGGTAGCCGAGCGGGCCTACGACCACGACGCCGACGGATACGGTACGTACCAACAGCGCATAGACCATGCGCACCAGCGTCTTGAACAGGCGCAACAGCGCCGCAGCCTAGCCCAGCAGGCCATTGAAGAGACCGGCGCTAACCTGCCGGAGGCAGGTTTGTGGGAGGAAATCTGCTACCGCGCCGACGACCACGAAGAATGGGACAAGCGCCTGCGCGAAGCCGAACACCACGACAGTGAGCACACCCATAGGCTTCAACAGCGCCTCGATACTATCCGCCGCGAGAAAATGGACTTCGCTGACCGGGCTGATATTGCTACCCGCTTGCGCACAGAAGAAGTCCCCCACGATGTTGCCGACCATGCAGGCTACATCGCCGATGAAGTAAACCTGCTAGCTGCACAACGCACCTACGAACTACGCCGCCTTGGCGTAGATGAACCTGCCCAAGAGGCAATCCGCGAGATGATGGCAGACACCATCGCTGCTGCTTACGAGCCAGGAAACACTGACTATGATGAGCCAGATACCTCCTACAACGAGGTGGAGGAAGAACCGCCAGCACCTGAGACCACCCCAGAAGCTGACAACACCGATAACGCCCAAGACGAAGACGCCGGCGAGCTGCACGAGGGTGCGCAAGCAGGCCTCGACTTCCTCGCCAGCCTTGGCCTAGGTGGCGAGCAACAAAGCGTCACCAGCGACAGCGACACCACCGACGAACAAGCACCCGCTGACGAGCTTGAAGAAGAACAAGGCCCAGAGCTTTAGACCAAGAAAAAGCGGTAGAAAGAACCGTCTGGTCTTTCTACCGCTGCGTTCGCCGGTGTATACCTACATTTCGGCAACCTGCTCATCGGCTTGTTCGGCTACGTCAGTAAGGTCGTTGCCCGGAGATTCCAGTTCCTCGCTGGTCTCTTCCTGAAGCTGGTCAACTAGCTGGTCACTAGGGGAGACGTCACTATCGCCTACGGCGAGAGCATAGGACTCTACAGCTTCGGGGTCTGCGTCTTGGGCCTCTAGATCTTCAATGACTTCTGCCGGAGATAATGCTGTGACCTCGCGGGCGTCGTCGTCTCCTACTGCAGCGGAGATGTCTTTTCCAAGGCGTTCCACGCTATAGCGCGAAAGTTCTCCATCCCGGACAGAGAATCGGAAATCGTGGCCGTCTTCGTCAGTGAAGGCTATGTTGTCCTCGTAGCTATCGGCGATAGCGGCGGCAGATTCGGCCATACCGCGGCGGTTGAAATCATCAATGACCCATGTGCGGGATTGCTCATTTTCTTCTATGAGCGCGCGGCACCCCTCTACTGCAAGTGCGCCGCCTGCCATACGGGTTATAGCGTTGGGGCCTGGCTGAATTGTGCGCGGAGGAAAGCGACGTACACGTTCTGCGTGTAGTGCGCGGCGCAGATTTCGGATAGTGCGAGCAGTGGAAGCATCGACAGATGTACGAGACATAACAAGTGTCCTTTCGATTCGTGATTAGGAGGTAGAAGCGGATTTAGTCGCGGAAACAACGGGGAGAGGACGAGATGGAACATCTTCGCGCTTACAGTCAGAGAAGACTCCGTCGTCCTTCATGATTTGTCGCATGTGGTAGTCACCATGCAGACGCAGGAAAGTCTCTAGTGCAGTATCGGGTTCTTTTACACGCAGATACTCGTAGCGCTTCCAGAGTCCATCTATGCGGGCAACGACCTCGGGGTGGCTCCACCATGTAGGAGACCACGCGACGTTTTTCATTCGGTTGTCGGTAGTCGGGTACATCGTCACTAGGAACTTGTCGACGAACTCGAAGACGCTTTTGTAGTGGAAGTCTTTGGGATCGATTTTCTCTTCTGCCATGGAATCCTCCGGTAGTAGTTACTGTTGTGCAGGAAGCAGTTCGCGGACTTCGTCGTTCCAGTAGGTGCGCTCCCAGAACGGCTCTAGATACAGTGCGAATGGCCGTCGCCCGGTAAAGGCGAGTGCTTGTCCATAGGGCAAGGCAGCTAGTTCTGCCGCGTTGAGGATCTTCTTTTCACGCGCTTGTATCGACGTTGAGCGTCCGCCGTCTGCCGAACGAGATACGGATTTGGTCAGCTCTTCATAGTCTCCAATAAGAAGCTCTAGCTTGTTGAGCATGTCTTGGTCACGGACACCGCCGCCGTAGAGAAGCACGGACGCCGCAGACCACAAGGCCTCCATTCCCTCTTTGCCCCAGGCTTTTACGCCTTGGGCATAGGACTGCAAGATGGTCATGACGATGATTCCACGCGAACCGTAGTGGGAGTACAGCTTAGGAAGTTCCGGCCATGGAACCGTGTTTGCTGCCTCGTCGAGCGCGGCAATCATCGGCACTGGAAGACGCAGGCCGTTTTCTTCGCCATAGCGCTCGGCAGCTTTCATCGTGGCCGCTGCTAGTGCCGTCGTTAGAGCAGCAGCATTATCTACGCCTTCTTTAGATAGCAGATACAACGTGTCGTGGTCGGCACGGACAAACTGCTCTGGTTCGAACTTGTCCTTATCCTCACCTGGGGTAACCCACTGTCTAACAGCTCGTCGTCCCAGTGGCGCGGCCATTTGCGCTGCTTGGGAAAAAAGGCCGGATCGTGTGCGCTCGGTAATGCTGTAGGTTCCGTTGAGCGCGTCGGCCATAGACTCCCATTCCTCAAAGCGCTGCAAAATACCTACTGGTGTGCGGTCTTCATCGTCATTCACCCAACGGAAGACGTCGGTAATAGGGCGGTTGTCCAGTGCTGCGGCGAGAAACAGTCTGCCAAGCAAGTCGCGACCGCCCTCTGAGAAGAAGGCGTCGCCTGTGCTGTTATCACCGTGGGCTGCGGAGCGGAAAATATCGGCTAGCGCGATAGCTTCGCTGTCCATCTTCATCGGGTCGCGGCGTACCGCATCGAGAGGATCGAAATACCACGGGCGATCGTCACGACCGGCGACAAGTCCTTGTGGATCGAAAATCCAGATATTTCCACGTGCCTCGGTGATCGCGGCAGTGTCGTAGACAATATCGGCCTTGTTCGAGGTGGTCAGTACGTTTCCCGGAGCATCGACAATAGCCGGAATGACCTGAGACGTGGTCTTTCCTCGGCGAGGCCCGAAGATAACGAGATACAGATCCTCCCACGAGGAATACACCCCGCGTCGAGACTGCAGATCTTTACCCATACGCAGGCCGGGATAGTCTTTAGCCGCGTCTTCGCCAATAAACTTTGCTGCCTTCTTCTCTGCGCTTTTGCGGGACAAGGAAGCAATATCGCCCTTGGGGGCTAAGTACTTTGAGGCCTGTCCTGTCGTGCTGGTGGCCTTCTTCGGTTTGGACTTTATCCATAGGTAGACCAATCCAGCAATAACTAGCCATAGCAGCACAGCAGCTACCGTGGCAATGACTGTCCATTCCATTTGGCCTTTGATAAGACCGGTTAGTGTTTGAAAGGGATTGAGAGGTGGTTTGTCTTTACCGGCGAGTTTCCAGCTTGCTACCGCGCCGATTTGCACGGTTCCAAGCACAGATAATGCCGCTACGAGAATGACGGCAAGGAAGATAGTTTGCCCGTCGGTTCCTGGCCCGCCTGAGTTTCTGGGGTTGGTTTTGCCCATTACTCTTCGTCCTTTCCTGTGCTATTTACCTGCAGGTTTTCGTCACTTTGACGGTTATTCATCATCGAGTTCGACAAGGCTTGCAAGGTCAACGTTTTTCAGCGAGCGGAACCCTCCCATACGCGCTACCGAGGACGCGCGCTCATCTGTCGGGTCTACTTCGACGGTCACGGCGACTTGGGAGTCTTTGGCAACACCTCGAAGCCGCAAAGCGTCTTCATCAAGATCGGGATATTCGGTGTGGATATGCAGATCAATGAGTTCTATCCCCGTTTCGTCCTGTACGCGGCGAGCAAGGTACACAGCCTTTTCTGCAGCGGACTGTTCAGCACTGCCAATATCGCCTGGCGTATAGATAGCGTCGTTATCAAAGAAGCTGCCAAACCAAATAGCCTCGCCTGTCTCGTCGACGAGGGCGAAGGCTCCTTTATCACCCTTGTCACTTTCTACTGCGCCCGTCCAAATATCTAGGCGGGTGCCGGAAGCGTCATTGTGTGCGAGTTCTTCGGCGCGCTCGTGCTGGCGCGCTTGCCGCTCTTCCCGCTCAACAGCTGACATGGCTTTGAAGTCAATACCGAGGATTTTTAGCTTGTGTATGAACTTGCCCATGTCACTGCGGTCGTCGACATCGACGCCGGCCTCTGCTCCCACCTCACGCAGCTGTGACGTAGTTTCTGCTGCTTTGAGCTTGTCCTTGTATTCCTCCGAGGTCACAAGGTTTTCAATTTCGTCGAACCGGGCGTTGTCGCTGGCTTTGCTCATGGTTTTACTCCTTGTCGAATCGGTTTAAGACATGGTCTGCGGCTGGGAAATGGTGATGTTGTCTAACCTCCACCACCCCAGGTTGTTAAAGTGCGCAAAGACGTCATAGCGCAGTTTCTGCTCCTGCTTGTCGCCTTTGATGGTCACTTCTACCGAGTACTGGCGTCGGGCTTCCATATCGGTGTCTTCGGGGCGCTCTTCAAGACCTTCGGTGAGCTCTACCGAGGTCGTAGCGTTGTCGTTGACCCAGCTGGCCCATTGTTTCCCTGGCACTTTGAACATTCCTGCCCAGGAGTCTCGGTTGTTGTAGGCAAAGTCTTCATCCATCAGTGGCTCAGCCTTGCGGGCTGCATCGGCGATGGTGTGATCATCCTTTGGAGACCAGGAGAAGATCTGCTCGACAACGTCGTGAGCGACCTTGTCCACGTCTTCTTGGTCAGTGTCTTGAAGTGGGCCGCGCACTTCGGGCTGCTCCCATTGGCTTACCGTGGGGTCTTCCATGCCGGTATCTGTGCCGTCTGGCTCATCATTTCCGCACGCCGTGAGCGCTACAGCGCTAGCCAGAGCAAGGGCAATAGCTGTCTTTTTCATTGCTGTCCTGCCTTTCCTTATTCGCTTACTCGATACGCTTGGTGTGGCTCATCGGTTCGAACGTCGTATTCACCGGAATCCACGCCATAGGTCTGCGCCTCGATCCACTTCTCCTTGCCGTCTTTCTTTCCGGAGTAGATCGCCACGTGATGTTCTGCTCCATCACCGCCAATGAGAATGATGTCGCCAGGCTTTTTATCCTCCCAGTCAACCTTTTTCAGATGCTCATCTTTAGCCTGTGCTTGCGTCTGGTGAGGTAGCTTGACCTTGCCCTTGGTAGCAACAGCCACCGCGCGGAGAACAAGACCAGAACAGTCGTAGCCTTCTTCGCCGCCGTCTTGTCCCTTCGTCGGGCCATTTTCGTCACCGCCGCCCCACACGTAGGGATAACCGAATTCTTTACGTGCTGCGGCAACAATGCGCTCGCCAAGCTCACCGGACGGTGCCGGATCATCGCTGGAGTCACCATTTCCAGCTTCGGTATCACAACCGTCGCCTACATTGGCCTCACCCAAAGCTTCAATTTCCTCTTCGGACAAGTCCTTGCCTGCACCGCGATATTTATCAACGAGCTTGGTGGCAATCTCTGCTTCCTGCTGATAAACGCCCGTACCCGTATCGTTTCCCTGAACAGTACTTGCGGCTGTACCTACGTCCAGTCCTTGGTAATCGACGTCTTCGAGGTGCTCGTAGAAGTTCTTCGCCTGAACTGCTGGGTTCATCAGCTCTTCAACTTCGCCCCAGATACCGACCTGCTGCTGAAAGGTGCCCACGGAGCCGTGGTCACTACTTACTGCGTCATGCGGGAAATCCAGCGACTTTTTGAGCTTTTCGGACGTCACATCGTCGGCCATGCCTGATTGCTCTGCCGGGGTAATAACTCCATCGTTTGCGAAGACCTGCAGTTGTGACTCGTGTTTAGCGGTGGCTACAGCAATTTGTCGGCCTTTCTCGTCAACGTGCATACTCTCGCCGATAGCAACGATCTGCTTCGCTAGGGCTAGCTGACGGCCAGAAAGCCCCTCGAATCCGCCCTTTTCGTCAGCGGGTTGCCCGCTGCCTTTCGACTTGCTCTTTTTACTGCCGCTATCCGAGCTTTCCTTGCCGCCTCCGCCTACAGCTTGGGCCATAGTGTCGGCGAAGATTTTGGATCCAGAGGGGCCGGGGTGGACTCCATCAACAAGCATTCCGGGGTCTTTATTCGCCTCTGCTGCCCAGTCGAAGTAGTCATAGCCAGACTTTTTCACCGACTTATTAAAGCTATCGGCGTGAGGTACACCGGCGATGGTCATAAGAACCAAGTTGGCATCTCCAATCTTGTCTTTCGCTGCGTCGAACTGGTCTTGTCCCACTTCGCCGTTCGTACCCAGAGCCATAACTACGGTGTCGAACTGGTCACCATCGTCGATTTCTTGCATGCCTGCTGCGTACTGCTTAGAGTCTTTGGCCCTGACTTCGGCTCCTGGAATCGCGCTTTCAATCTGGCTGCGCGCACCGTTGGAAATGGAGTCGCCTACAACAAGGACTTTTCCACCGTCGGACTTCTTTTTAGAGTCTTTGTCCTTCTTGTCGGAATCTCCGCCGCCCTTTTTGCCTTCTTCGGCCTTTTCCAACCATGGCTTGGGGTCGACACGCTCACCGCCTGCTGCTCGATCGCCTTCCACGACCTCGAAGTGCAGGTGGGGGCCAGAAGACTGACCGGCACTGCCCATATCGGCAATGTGCTGGCCTTTAGTAACTTTGTCGCCGGTCTTGACCTTGACCTGACCGGGTTCTTCGTGACCGTACACGGTTTGAATTTGTTTACCGTCAATGTCGTGTTCAACGACAACCCAGCCGCCGAAGCCTTGCACGCCGGAGTCTTGGGCTTGGATAACGCGACCATCGGCGAAAGCGTAAATAGGGGTTCCTCGCGGGCCTGCGATGTCTTGACCTAAGTGCATACCGCCCTCGCGTGGGCCATAAGGCGAGGTTTCCTGGGTGGCTTCCTTATCACTCGGGTAGGCAAAGTCACCATCAACGACAACATCACCTGAGCCCGATCCGCCTTCATCTTCGGCGCATACTTCATCCTCATTGCCACCATCGAGGACAACGACGATGATAAGGACGAGAAACAAGACGATAGCCACGGCTATGCCGATAACCTTTTTCATCCGTCTTCACTCCTTAGTCGTCGCAGTCGTGCATTTTCTTCTTGCAAGCGCTCATTGCGCTTTTTAAGGCGGGCGATTTCACGTTGTAAGTGCTGAACTTGCTTGACTGTGGGCGAGGGCCACAGATTTTCTTCCTGCAGCCATTCCGTCAGCGTCGTACGCCCCATGCCCCAGTCTTTAGCGATTGCTTTTGCCGCTGCAGAGGCAGAGGAATACTCTTTCCACGTTTCCTCAAATTCCGCCATGGCCTGGCGCTTAGTGGACTCATCAAAAGGACTTACAAAGCCAGACATCTATGCTCCCTCACCTTCCAAGAAGAAGTCCTCGAAGCGAGCGTTCGTATTGTGCAGTTGCTCTTTAACTTCGGTCGGAAACAGCATGGTCTGTACCGGAATGCCCGGTGAACCGTCTTTAGCTGGCTTAATCATGAATCGTCCACGGCCAGGTGGGGTTGCCCTCGCTCCACGTGTACGCGAGCGTGCAGGCGGCGCACCGCGAGACCACGAGACGATCATTTCTGCTTCTGCGGGAGAAAACTCCAACTGCGTAGACAAAATATCTAGCTCACTGGTGGGAAGACCGCCGCAGATAACCATGCCAGCACGCTCAATAAAGCCCATTGCAGTCTTACGGTCTTCCTCAGTCGGCAAAGCCTCTAGGTCTTTAAAAGTGTGGGTAATCATAAACAGCGCGGTAGCGTCCGTACGGTTCAGGCGGGTCAAAGCGTCAATCTGGCCGACCATGCCCGGAGCCGACGAGAGCACCTGCCACATCTCATCGAGGCAAAGATTGAAGTAGCGCTGGGGGCCAAGGCCGGCATCGGCAAGCATGTGCGAGGCCTCAATAGCACCGAAAGCAGAACCCCAGCAGGCCATCATGACCGCTGCCTTCATAGCGGAATCACCGCGATCAATAGCGGAGACGTCGATACAAATAGCCGGAGAATCTACCTCAATCGGAGTAGTAGTCTGGCCGTCAAAAATGCGGCCAGTAGCACCATCAAGCAGGGCATTAAGCGAGAGAACCAGCGAGTCAATGCGCGCATTCCACTGTTCGTTAGTCTCTGCTCTGCCGAGCTTGCGCAGCCATTGTGGGCCGCGCTCAATGTAGGCGATCAGGTCTTTGAGCACTGGCGGGTTTTCCCAGTCAATGCGCTCTTCTTCGTACATTCCGCGCAGTGCAGCGGAAATAAGCATGGACTCATAGTCTTGAACGCCGCCACCGCGACCTAAGCTAACCAGCGTGGTTACCATCGTGACCTGACGGCCATGGACTTGCTCTTTTGCGCGGTTGAGCAGGTCTTCAATTCCTTGCAGGGAAATCTCTTCATCTTCGGCAGGCTCCCCTGCTTGCTCGCGGGCAGCTAGCTCTGCGCGCTTGGCTTCCAGCTGTGGGATAACGCGACCGAGAGCGCCCACGTCGAGGGGATTAATGTGGCCGTAGCCGTGGCCGACGGTAATGACTTGGCCGTGGACTTGGTGGGTAAAGCCGACGTATTCGCCTTTAATATCGCCTGCGGCAATCGTAATCTGCCCATTGGAGGCACCTCCCATGAGCATTTTGCGCACCAACGTGGACTTTCCTAGCGACGGGAGCGAGAGAATAAAGCAGGAAGGGTTAGCGATAATTCCTTCTCGAAACCATGACAAGGGGTCACAGCCTACTGCCGCACCCGTGGTGACATGGCGACCTAGTGGCGTTCCGATAATCGGTGCCGGGGCACCAATAACATTAGGGTTGAAGCCGCAGCCTAGGTTGGTCGTCGTCTGCCACTCCATCGGGCCATTTTGCACGGCCATATAGCCTGCGTGGTGTCCAGTAAAGCCACGCGGTTTCATCATCGTAAACGGCTTTTCCCCGCGCACCGGCATAGCTCCACCAGCGCGCCGACGCTGCCGTTCAATAGCATCGGCGTGCTTCTGGCTTGTCTTTTTCCACTTGCGGTAACGCCTGCCCTCACTCGACCAACGCGAAGGTGTCTCTTTCTCCCCGTCCAAAATCTGCTCATGCAGGGTAATCATCTCTGCGTCGTGCGTGCCCATTGCTTTAATCCGCTCCCTAAAGTCCGTTGTCTTAAACCGTTACTTTTTCTGCGTCCCAAACCAGCTCGCCAATTCCCAAACCAGCGAGAAAGCCCGCCATTTGCCGCCCGTAAATACGGCGCACCCGCAAACGCTCAACCGCTGATAGTTGGCCGATAAGTGTTGCTGCCGCGTCTTCAATCTGGCTCACGCTGGTTGCTGCTGCGACAGTGAGCACTCCTGAATGGCGTCCCGGATCGTTTTCTTCTGCCTCCGATCCTGGCCTGAAAATGCGTGTCCAGCGCGCAACGCCTGCAAGCTCGCCTTCTAGCACCAATTCGCGCAACAAGGCGTCTAGGTCGCCGTCGTCCATGACGTCAAAACTGACTGCTGCCATATCGTCAAAGGTGATAGTTGCAGTCGTTTCTTTTACCGTGTCCACCGGCAGTTCTGGCCACTGACCGGTCTTTGTGCCCACGGCACTAGCTACGCGCTCATAAATTTGCTCTTCGGTCATAGGGGTCGAGACCACCTCACCGAATTCATAGAAGTCAGGCAGCTGTGCAGCCAGACGGGTCAGCGCCTCATTAGAATCTTTGCGCTCGGCTTTATCTAGCTGTTTGAACGTCACCGCCATGTAGCTGCCTGTAGCGTCGACCGTGTATGAGGTAGCAATAACCGACTCGTCTTCGGAAATAGCCTGCTCCCAGTCCCAGATCTGACCAGAATCAATTTCATCGGGATTTTCTACCTGGAAACACACCGTCGCCGTCGCGCGCGGGGTTTGGCGAACAACAGCACCGAAAGAAAAGCCTGCCTTATCGCGTGAGGTATGAAGCTTCACATTCACTAAGCGTGAAAGAGTCCGACCTGTCTTGTTTTTGTTTCCAAAAAGTCCGAAAAGCACTTAACTTCCCCTATCCTTGTGCCGCCAGTGCCGAGGTGGACTCCTTTGTCCACGGAATCTGGCCCAGTCCGCAGGAGGTAATAAACCCTGCGTCTTGCTGGCGCGACATCTCACGCAGTCGCAAGTTAGCTTGTGCACCGAGCTGTTTAACGTCGTGGCGAATACGGCCCAGAAGCTCTTCGTCTTCTGTCGTGGCCGTGACAAACAAGCTGTAGCGTCCCAACTGTGCACCGCGTGCTTGTGCTCTACGCGCTGCTTCGGTGTGCTCCAGTCGCATTTCGGCAGAAGCTGAGCGAATCTTCTTCGAAGAATTAGCCGCCACCATGGCGTCACGGTGTTCTGCCTCCACGCGCGAGGCACCAGTACCAGCCTCATATGGGCGGTAGACCAGCGCAACGCGCTTACGGTCAATGCGCGCATGCGGAGCAATCAGGTTGCCAAGCAAAGTATCTTCAAAGGTAGAACGGGGCGCGGAGGCCATTTCCCACGTCACGGAAGACACTCCCTCATGGCGATAGACGTTCTTGCGCACATCATGAAACGCTGGGCCTGCGTCAAACCATTCCAGCTCATGAGCATTGCCACTTACTGAAATTTCCTCAAAATCGCCCTCGGCAGCAGGGTTAAAGAATTTATGTGCCCGCGCGCAAACCTCTTCTGCACTCATAGGTGCGGCTTGAATGCCCGACCAGGTTAGTTCTTCATACAAGCTAGGAAGACGGGTGCCGATAAGCTGTAGGAAGCTCGTATCATCGGTTTCTGCCACGCTGACCTTGAGCGTGACTGCGATATGCGCTTCTGTTTCAGGAATACCTACCGACAGTTCATCGGAAGCTTCCTGCATAATACGTTTTGCTACCTCGGGGGCATCGTCGTGAACTGTAGCTTGGACTTCTTTAGCTACTAGTTCGCCGGTATCCGGGCGAGAATTCGTCACAAAGACTGTGGAGACCACATCGCCGGACAAGGACAGTCCAGCCAACCATCGGCCCCAGTTAGCCGTCATATCGTTGCGCTCTTCTTGCGTCATAGCGGTTTGTCCCGACAACTGGCAGTCGAATAGGACGGTAGCTTCGCGACGGTGACGGTCGAAGACCACGCCAAAATCGCGTCCGACTGCATCTGTTCCTTCTAGCAGCTCTGTACGTGCCAGTGAACCGGGGAGCCGGTAGCGACCTCCAGCTAAACGCGAGGACGGGCCGGAGATATATACGTTGTCGCCGCGTGCGCGGCGTCGCCAATCCTGGAAAATCATCTCTGATACCTGAGCAACTGAGCGCCCAGCTACGTTCAACGACACCAGCAAAGCAATAATGACGGTAACGGGAAGTACCACCATAAAGCCTATTTTTTGCATTCCGCCCAGCTGGCACACCAAAAATCCAATAAAGCCAGCACCTAGCACAATGGTGGTCTTCATCGAAAAGCCACCGATACCAGTACGACGGCTGGGCTGACCGAGTGCGTAAACGGGAACATCTACACTGTCTGCCATGGTCTTTTACCTCCTTACGTTTCCGTGATAGTTGCCCTGCTGACCGATGGATTCATCGAGGATTCCTTGGATTTGGCGAGCTGCTGAACCTGCCGAACGGCCAGCTCTAGCGCCTTGTCCTGCCAAGGCGCGACCGGTACGCACACCTCTGCCAACTCCCCTGCCAGCACCTTGGGCTGCGCCTCGGGCGATATTGCGGGCACGTGATCCACGTGCTGTGCCTGTGCCGCTCATCGTGGTACGCCGACCAGTTCCTTGGCTCGTAGCCCCACTAGGGCCAGCACCAGAAGCACTAGCCGAAGCGCCAGAATTAGCAGGACGGACATTCGCACCCTCACTACCGGAGGTGCTTGCAGCCCCAGAGCCTGCACCACCTGGGGATACAGCATGTGAACCACCGCCGCTTTGACGTGCTCCGCCTCCTTGGCCAGAGCCAGAGGCAGTAGTGCCTGCATCACCGCGACTTGCCGGGCCTGCCCCACCAGAAGCACCAGAACCACCGGAGCCTCCGGAGCCACCCGATCCTCCCGAGCCGCCGCCAAGCGGACTACCACCAGATCCGCCGCCAAGCGGACTGCTACCGGAGCCTCCAGAACCGCCGCCTGGAACCGCATTCTTCGCAGCAGCACCAGCCTTTGCGCCACCTATAGCGCCACCAGCGCCGCCTAGTAGCGCGCCTCCAGCCATACCGAGGGCTCCGCCTGCTGCTCCAGCCAAGCCAGCAGCACCTGCCAACGCGGAGCCTGCTCCGCCTCCACCTGCTTGCGAGACAAACGGAGCAATCGTTCGTACCAAAGTCGGGCCGGAGAACCCGGCAGCAGCCAGCATAAGTACGGTCATAACTGCGGATTTCATGTCTTCGCCGCCAGAAGCTGACTGCCAAAAAGTCACGCAGTACAGCAGCGCAGAAATCGGCTTGAACAAAATGCAGGCGATCATCATAGACACCACGTGATTGAGACCTTGACGCCCCGTGTTGGTGTAGGAAAACGCGGCCAACGCAGGTGTAATGCCGAGCGCAATAGGAAACAGCAAGGTACGCACCGCTAAGGAAACAATTTGCATGATTGAACCCGCGACTCCCACACCAGCAAGCGCCAGCATGAGAATTGGCCCGCCCATTTCCTCGTTGAGTTCAGAAGCTCCCAGGACTGACTCCGAGTCACTAGCGCCGAACTGTTTCATCACCCAATCGGCAAGCTGGTCAGAAGCAACCATGGCTCCTGTTCCCAAGCCCACAATGAGCGTTGAAAACAGTAAGTATCCGCCAATGTTTTTGCCCATACTTTCTAGGCCGTCTGCTACGCCTTGTCTTCGGTCGTAGGCCATATGCATGCCACCGATAATCAGGGACGAAATCAGCGCCATTCCGGCAATACCAAGCACGATGTTTTTCACACCTTGGACGGAACCGTCCATGATGTTTTTGTCCATGCGCCAATCCATCCAGAACGTCATAACAGTCTGGAGCGCTTGGTTATTACCCTCAAGAACAGCCTTCGTGAAATCACCGACTGGATCTCCCCAGAACTCCGAAGCACTTGCCGAAATGGCTTTCACTGGGTGCTTCACGCCTTCAGTGAAGTTACAGTCAAACTTTTCGAATGTTTCGAGAAGGGTGTCTTCCCAATCGTCTGGGGTAAGTGCCTCATCAATCTTTCGATCAATGCTCCCCTCGGGGGAGTAATCTAATTCTGCTTGGCAATCTTCAACTAGCTGCTGAAATTCGTCCTTGGCTTCTTGTGCATTGGCAGGAGCTATGCCTGCCAGAGTCACGATTAAAGCAACTATTGCAGCTATCGGAAGCTTTTTTAGAAGCTCCATTCAGACCATCCATCTAGGTTTGAAATCTGCTTGTTAGCAGGCTGCTTTACCGATTCAAGCTCGGTCTTCCAGTCGTCTTCTTCCCACACAGCAGACATACGCACAACTATCCATGTCGGGTTATCCGTATCGCCGTTTTCATCGGTTGGAAGTGGGAGAGCCAGGTCACCAATTACGCGATCATCACCACAGCTAGTAATTTTGAATGCCTGCGGAGCTGCGCGGCGCGTAGCTTTCTCATCAGTATTTGCCGGGGACTTTTCAAGTTCCGCACCCAGCTTCTCAGCATTTTCTCCAGTGAAGTTCGTTTTCACAGCAGAAGTCGCGAGATCGCCGCCTCGGTACAAATACGCATTAGAGTTCCACGCAGCCAACATCGCAGCCTCTGCTGTGTGCGCGTATTTTTCTGGAACTCCATCCTTAGTAACGCCACCAGGGCCTAAGTCTTCACTCCACAGCGTCTGCATGTCATGGGTGCGCTCGATAGTCAGCTTCTCGGGGGAGTCGACGTCACACTGTAGGGAGTCCTGTTCTTTGACTTTCCCGAGAGGCTTACCAACTTTAGACGCTGGAGTTTTTATGCTCCGACCAAACACATCAGAGGTATCTTCTGACCATTCCGAAGCGCTCAAATCCTCTTGGCTTTTCCCATCAGAATCTCTGCTGTCATCTTTGCTTACTTCCTGAGATTCTCCACGGGACTCCCCCTCCTGGTTCGCCCCTTTCCCAATGAAAAATGCGGCAACAATTGCGATGACAAGGACGATGACTGCAATGACAATCGCCCAGATTTTTCGGGAGTTCTTCTTTTCCATGTGGCCTTCTTCCGCTGTTTGCGCTTTTACTGTGCGTATTCGGTAAAGCCGTCGAGGCTTTCTAGCTTGTGGAGGTCAGGGGCGTTTTCCTGGTCGGGAAGAACCAGCTTCCAATCGTCTGCTTGCCAGACAAGCTGCACGGGATAGACCGTGAGACCGACGTCGGGATAATCAGCTGCAAGCAGCACTTGTGCTTTGTCGTCGTTGTAGTTGGTGATTTTGAAGCCTTTGAATTCAGCGGCGTCTTTCTTATCGACGCTTCCGTTCACTGAAATCAACGAGCGTCCTTGTGCCCATTGGTCTCGGCCAGGGCCCGGAGAGGTCATGTCAGAGGCAACGTCTGGCCAGGTTTGATCATCTGCTGTGGCGAGCATGACTTGGCCGTTAATAGCTGCTTGCACCGCTCCTTGCGGTGTGTGGGAGTAGCCGTGTGGTACGGGATTAGTCTTTTCCGGCCCGTCGTTGGAATCCACCGGCGTACCGATCCCCCCGACCGAAGACCACGAAGCGTTCTCGGGTGCTGCTTCTAGGTCAACGGTGGGCTGATCGCTCGCCTCGGTGGGCTGCTCTGGCTCGTCGGAGCCGCAGGCAGCTAGTCCAAGCGTGGCCGCGACAATAGCTGCGGCTGCGCTGAGGCGGGTGATGTTCATGTCTTCCTTTCGGAGGTTTAGATAATTAGACGAACCACGACGCAATGGTGGCGGCAGAGCTAGCGATAAGAACGCCGAGGGCGATTTTCAGTGCGGCGGTCGTGGGGGAGGTTGCCGATACTGCTTCGCCACGGTTCTTATCTGCAGCCATAAGTGCGCCGAGAACGATTACTGCGATAACGGAGACGGCTAGCGATACATACAGTGCGTACTGGAGCCATTGCCAGCCAGTTCCCCACACTTCTTGTGGAAGATCTTGTGGGGTTGATGGTGGGCCTTGGGCGATAATCACGAGCGGGTCTCCTTAAGTAGTTGAGCTAGATAAGTGCTGCGACGATGGTTCCGGCACCGCCAATAATCAAGCAGCCCACACCGACGCGCAGTGCTGCAGAGGTGGCTTCTTCGCTGGTGCCCTCACGGCGAGAGAGAACCATGGACGCTCCGATGGAAATCACGCCAGCCACGGCGACAACTAGACCGATATAGACGCCGAAATTGAGGCCACGGTCTACTTTCTCGCCGAAGTCGCCGGGAGCTTGTGGGTTCAAATCTTGGCCGGGAACCTGAGCAAGGATCTGGGAGTGGATATTGGCGGCGGTTTGGGTCAGGGACATGGTCTTTTCCTTTCGTTTAGAGGTGCTTGTTGGCTTCGCGGGCGCGGTCTACGAGGTCTTCACCGATGTCTCGCACCGATTTGTGAACGAGGTTGGGGGACGGTTTCTTCTTTTGCCAGAACTTGGTGGGTTCTTCCTCCTCGGGTTCATCATCAAGTGGCGACCACTGAGGCAGGTCACTGACGGTTGACTCGCGCCAATCGTCGAAATAGTCAACCCGCCAGATGGTGGGGACGGTCTTTTCCAGGACGGTGATTCGCTGCTCTAGGCTGCGAGGTAGCTTTCCGGGAGCGTCAGCAACCAAGATGATTCCCAAGACGCGGCACCCTCCGGTCTTATTGGACTGATCCTGTAGCGCCAGGTCGTGTGCTGCCTCTAGTCCCGCACGTGTAGTACGCGCGACAATCACACACCACGGGTATTTGTCGTGGACTGGCCATAGCTGGCCGGCGTCACCAAAGGGTGCCAGCGCGTGAGCTAGGTACGTTGCTCCTGCACCACCATGGGCGGCAACGAGCCAGATAAGCGGATCCATTTCGCCTTCGGGAGCAAGCCGGGTATCTGCCAGTTCGTTACCTAGCCCGGTAAGGGCTACACGCTTGAGTGGTTTCGGCTGTGCTACTGCCGTGTCTTGGGAGGTCATTAGCCCATCAGCTCCTTTTTGAAGTTGGTGACCTGGTCGAGAGCTTCCTTGGCTTCGTCTGCGCTGTAGGTGGAGTTATCCAGACCTGCGTCCTGCACAGCGTCTGGTCGCACCTCGTCGCCTGCTACATCGCGGCTGGCAGCAACGGCCCAGTCAACGGTTGCGTCAATAGCGCTTCGACCATCTGCAGTTGCTGGCCTAGAGCCGTAGGAATTGTGGGCGCTACCGTGCCCTGCAGCTTGTACTGCGGTTTCGGCGAGGCCGTCGCCGGTAATGCCCAGTACGTCGATTTCCTTGAAGACTTCATCGGCCATGCCGGTAACCGTTTCTGGGGTCAGTACTTCTAGTGCAGCATCAGCCAACTTGGCGGCTGCTACTGCCAGTCCTGCCTTCGGGTTGGTGATTCCAGCCGAAGCTACCTGCGCCAGGTTTTCGACCGTAATGGCCTTTTTGGCAATGGTGATTCCTTTGCCTAGCGCCATACCGCCGAGCTTGCTTACCGCAGCAACAGCAGATTTACCAAGGTCTCCAATTAATTCGCCGCCAACAGGCCCGCGAGCTTCTGCCATGGACTTACTGCGTGCTCCATCGCGAGAAATTGTCGAAATAAGGTCTGCGTTTCCTGATTGTCCAGAAGAAGCAGACTCACTCGCGGTAGCGCTAGCCGACGACTCTGCTTCTTCCGTCGTAGGCGTTGATGTCTGCGAAGAAGTCTCAGACTGTGCCGAAGTAGACGGGGCAGTGCTCGTGGTTTCACGTGCGCTAGAAGCGCTATTGTCCGTCGAGGGCGAGGCGGCTAGGCCGGGAACTTCGTTATCGCTGACAGATTCAACTTTGAACCCACCGTCGCCGAAGTCGATTCCCCCATCTTTCACATCGTCCAGACCGCCTAGTTGAACAGCTGGGCCAAGAGTATCGCTTACAGCCTGGAGGGATTCTTCTGGGTCGTGCAGGTCGAGACGTTCTGCGGTGCCAACTACTAGGTCAGAAAGCCGACCGGAGATAGGCAAGTCGCAAACAAGATCGCCTTCCGAGCACCACGAAGCGGTGCGATCAGCGAGTTCACCGAAGTCCTTCCCACCAGTCTTGTCCAAACCCATGCCTGCACCATCGAGTTTGTCTTGCTCTGGGGAGCTAAACTCACCGACTTGCTTGGTGTGGCCACCATCTGTGCCAGGTACTGCTGCTGGGGTGGACTCTCCGCCCTGCATGACCTGTACTCCCTTATCGCGGGTGGGGTCAGAAAAGAGGGCAACGCCTGCTACTTTATCGGCCGGAAAGTCCGACTCGCCGGAACCAATTTCACGTGCGACAGTAGACGCTACCTGCGCACCCTGAGAATGACCGGCAAGAAAGACCTTAGTGTTAGGACATTTGGCGGCTACCTCGTTGAGCACCTTGGCGGTGTTTTGCGCACCCTTTTCCATCGACTCGGTATAGGCAACTGGCGCAGACGGCTTCAACCCCGGCACAATAGCTCCGCCTGCTGCAGCAGGGTAGGTCACATAGGTGCGCGCAATGCGCGTGCCGTCCTTTTCTACCGTGTCTTTTTCTTCAGTCTGCCACTCGTCCGTGTTGTTTTCTGGGGCGTCCTCCCACAGGGAGTCAGACGATTCTTCGTCCTCGGAGTCAGTGGCAGAGTCCTTGTCTCCACTACCCCACTGGTCATTAGAGTCCGAGGACTTGTCGCTAGAGGTGTCGGAATCTCCCCACAAGTCCGAATTGTCGTTTTTATCTTCTGCAGGCTCTTGGGAGTCTCCACTACCCCATAAGTCGTTGGAGTCTCCAGACTTATCGCCTGTGGTTTTATCACTGTCTCCCCACAGATCCTTCGAGTCTGCGGCAATCATCTGAACATTGTCTTTGGTAACCGCCTCAGCAGTAGCCCTTGTCGAAGTCGCAGAAGAAGCGCTCTCTGCCGAAGAATCGTCTGCTTCTTCGGCGTCTTCTAGGCTAATTCCGCCCGACAAGTCTTTAGGAGTGCTGGAATTGGCTTCGCGCATGGCAGGCCCAGCGATTTTCGAGCCAAAGCCATGGTCATGCGTAGAGTCTTCCTGCGCGGAGGTATCGAAAGTGCCGTTGACAAGAACTAGCTGTATATCAGCACATTTATCATCGGAGACATCTTTGTTCTCAGTCTCCTGAGCTACTGCCGTAGGCACTGACAGGCCAAACATGGCCACTATGGACGCGGTGGCAGCGTAAGAAAAAGCGTGTTTCAGCGGGGTCACCGTTTTAGTCCTCTCGTCCAATGGAGTCCACAGCCCACGAGCCGTTGGTCTCCTTTGCCGTTACTTTTTGCTTATACAAGGTGGGCTTTTCTTCCTTGGGCTGCTTGACCTCTAGCTCTACAGAGGTCGTATCCCCCTCGGACGGCTGCATCGTCAAGCACCAGGTCGTGCCTTTAGGAGCAGCTTTGGGCAGAATCTTCATCCAGTTCTGCTTTTGCATATCGCTGTCCTTGGTCAAAGACGCCTTGACGCCATTGGCGTCAGCGTCAAAATAAGCCTTTTCAAACTTGGCGATAGCCGCGCGCGGGGAGTCTTCAGCAGACACGTCCACATCATTGTTTCCACTACAACGAGTGCCGACCTCTGCAACCTCAGATGAGGTATCAGACACCGGTTGTGGGCCTTGCTGGTCAGCTTCTTCTGCTACCGGCGAGGACTGCTGTGAGTGCTCCTGCGAAGCAGTGTCTTCAGAAGAATCACCCATCTGGGAAAGGAAAGTGAAAGCACCAGCCCCTACAAGGGCCAACACGCCTACACCAAGCGCGATAGGCAAGGCTACGCCGCGACTTTTCTTATCCTTGGCTGGCTGTTTCTCGCCCTTGTCTACAGAATCAGCGCGAGAAACCGCAGGTTCTTCCTTAGCTACGGGAGCAGCCTTTGCTTTAGGCTTAGGTTTTTCTTCTACAGCTGGTGCTGCGTCCTCCGGCGTCTTTTCCGTCGGCGTATCGTCTACGCGACTTTCTTCCTCGTCCTTGGTGCTATCAAGGGCACGAAGGTCAGGTTTCGCGGAGTTTTGTTTGTCGTGATTATCGAGTGCGTCAAGCCAATCATCCATGGGTATTCCTCATTTCTCGGCTTAGGCCGCAAGCAACTTAGACAGTCTTGTGGTCGATAGTGACGTCTGCTGAAACAGCCCCCAGTTCGGCTTGCTGCTCGGTGGGCAGATTTTCTACCTCGTCAATTACGGCATTGTGCAGGGCATTGAGGTTTTCCTGCCCGTATTCTGGCAGCGCCTTAGCAGCGTTTTGGCCGGCCTGCTGTGCCCAGGCGACTTCATTGGCGGGCAAAGCAATGGTGCTCTCGCCTGCAGCTGTAGAGATGGTGACGTCACCGTCAAAGGGCTGGGCTTGCCCCTGTGCTGTCACCGTGATTCCTGGGGCTGACACAGTGGCCGTAGCGCCTTCTACCTCGTTGGTTTCTACCGGCGCTGCTGGCTGCGGCTCGGGCTGCTGTACAACGTCCTCACCCGCAGGTGCCGATTCTTCAACGGCAGGCTGCACTGGCTCTACAGGCTGGGCAGTCTTTACTTCCTCTGGCTGTGGGTTGGTGTTGAGGGCTACTTCCTCGGCTGGAGCCTCATGCTGCGGAGCGTTGTCTACGTCGTCAGATACAGGCTCTGGGTTGTAGGCAGGCTCCGTTTCCACGTCGAGGTCTTGGGAGTCAGTAGTGTGCGCAGCAGGCTCATAGGTGGGCTGCTGGGTGTTGTCTACCGGCTCGTTTGGAGTTACGGGCTGGTCTGCTGGCGTCTCGGAGACAATTTCATCGCTCCACTGTGGGGTGGTGGAATTATTGGTGGTATCTCCGTTGTCAGATTCCACCGGATTCGGTGCAGGAGTTTCAGTCTCTGTGCCTGGCTGAGCCTCCTGGGAGGTATCTGCGGGGGTCTCCGTTCCCGGCTGTGCATTGTTTGCTGGCTGAGAAGGAATGTTGTCCTGATTAGGAAGTTCGGCGTTCACATCTGTGCCTGGCTGGGCCTCATTAGCAACAGGTGCCGATTCTTCATTGCCACTCTCGTTGCTACCTGCGTTTTCGGAAGCCTCTGTACCTGGCTGGGCTTGCTCTGCTTCATCGGCACTAGTGTCCGTGCCTGGCTGGGCTTCGGACGCTTCTTCTGCCTGTGCGGAGGCAGCTCCTACCCCGGTTACAGCGCTGAGTGCGACCAGCGTGGCGGCACTGGTGGAAATAGCGGTGCGAATCTTGACCATTGGTCCCTCTCTACAATGTGGGTTTCATCTTCTCGTTCTGCGCATTCTGCGCGTTCTGCGCTTCTTGCGTTAAGCCCCATTGTGTCCGATTCCCCGAACTATTCCAACAATAAAGCCGTACTATTTTTGGCCTTTAACTTTCTCCAAGGTTTTAACATGCGTTTACTTCCCCAGCGCATTACGCATTTTGACGGTCTATTTCTTGGAATAAACTCTTTAAATTCACAGGAATAGCCGTGTTAATCCCACCCATAATGGGGCATTTTTCAATGTTGGTATTATTAGATGATATGTCACATTGCCTGCGGTTTACATAGAAAAACACCCCAGAAAGTGCATTTCTGGGGTGTTTTACCTGCAATAACAGTATTAGAAAGTACGCAATTACTACTCCTGCGGGGGTATCCCGTTAAGCAATGCCATTAGGGATGATTTGGGGATTCGGTACTGGCCGCTAGGCAGGCGAACGACGCCATCAATTTTTCCTGAAGCGGCCCATGCCTGCACCGAACGTCGCGAGACATTGGGGAGCAACTCGGCAGCCTCGCCCGAGGTCAGCCACACTTCCCCCTCGTCTTGTCCTGCGTCTCCTGTAGTCATGTCGGTCATATTACATCTACTCCGGTTGGCGTCAATCACACACTTAGCACACTCTGCGCGGTCTGCGCCTATTGCGCCTTTTGCGTTGTTTGTATATTCTCGTTTCTACCTCGGGCCATAAAGCTGGCTTTATCGAGGTTGCTTCTACCCATTTTTATCTAGGTAACACTCAGCCCTACTAGGAGGGCTTTTATGGATACCAAAGTCACTTTTCGTATCGACGAACGGCTCAAAGAAGAGCTGCAACATATGGCTATCTGTCAGCATACAACGATGAATGCCCTGATCGTTCAGTCCATTTCTGAATGTCTTGCCAGATACCTTGGAGAACGCTGTCTGATTCAAAAAGGTCTAGCGCACTAGGTTTTTATCCCCATAAAATGCGGGGCCATGGCGAGGAAGAAGAAAGAAGACCCCAATCAGATCTCCCTTTTCGACCTCTTAGGAGAAAACACCGATGATTTACAAGGCGACAATTCAGCAAGCCTACAAGGACGCAGGTCGCGAGTTGAGCGAACCAGCACTGACCGAGACGTACGAAGCAATGATGAATCAGTGGGAACAGGCCTCGGCGAGCAATCTGCAAATACTCACCGACCGATGGAAGCAGAAGACGGGCCAGCAGACAGTCGACGCCCTAACGCGGGGCCAGCTTCTCAACCTGGCCGACCAGCAGGCGAGCGAGGAAATTCGCAGCGAGTGGCTCGACCCGATAACCCAGGAGATCATCGAGGACAATCTTCTCCACGACGAGATGAATCCGCCGAGTCTGCAGGTTCTCACCTCCCCGAATCTGTGGATGACTCAGTGGAATCTCCTTCCCGACAACGACGCGCTCAACGAACTGGCAGCGAGCCTGTGGCCGGAGAAGAGCTCGAAGTGGCTGCTGGTAGCAACAGCGTTACTGCAAATAAGCGACCACCAGAACAAGGAGTATCCGACCGACAAGAACTCCACGCTTCTTCCCGCCTTCGAAGCGAAAATCAATCACGCAATGACGCTCAACTAGATCCGGTCTGGACAAATATCGCCGCAATTGAGGCGGCTATTGCCTACCGCGACGGCGACAGCCTTGACGATAACCAGCGCCAAGCGCTGGAACAATACCGCTCTTGGGGTGCTTTCTCCCAGGTCTTCGATGAACACAACGAGCGCTACGCGCCTGCCCGCCAGCGCCTTCGCGAGCTACTAAGCGACGACGAATACACGGCAGCTCGACGCACAATTCTTACCGCCTATTACACTCCCCCAAGCCTTACTTCCACCATCTGGGATAGCCTTCGCACCGCAGGATATACCGAGGGCAAAGTGCTCGAACCCGGCGTTGGAGCAGGTGGTTTTATTGACGCAGCACCCGAAGGTGCAGACGTTGTAGGCATTGAGCGCGACCCTATGAGTGCGCTTATCGCTAACGCTCGCTACCCCGAGTCACAGATTCGCCGCGAGGACTTCGCGGATACTTCAATTGCCGATAATTCCTTTGTCGCCACCATCGGCAATGTTCCTTTCTCCCAGACTGTGCCTTACGACCCGCACCACAACCGCGCAGGCCTATCCACGCACAACTACTTCATTTCCAAGTCCATCGACTTGACCGCCCCAGGCGGCTATGTTGCCCTTCTAACCTCCCAACACTCTGCCGATTCGGCTGGGCGCGGGGCTACCAGCGTGCAGCAAGCACTTACTGACCGCGCCGATTTCATCACTGGCGTGCGCCTGCCTGGCGGCTCAAACGGTGCGTTTGCCGATTTTGCGGGCACCGAAGTAGGCACTGACGTTCTCGTCTTCCGTGTTCGCGAAGAAAATCAGGAACCTAGTGAGCGTACTGAGGAATTCTGCCGGAAGCAGTCCATTACGGTTGGCGAGACCACCCGCTCGATAAACAAGTTCTTCGCAGATAATCCAGACCACGTACTCGGCACGTGGAAGGAAGTCTCTTCCCAGTTCGGGCCGACCCTAGAGGTACGCAGCGACAATACGGACAACGTGGCAGACCAGCTAGGCGATATTTTGCGCCGCGATATTTCTACTGCTGTCACCAACGGCCAGGGGCTTACCGCTAGCCCAGAAACGATTAACCACGCCGAACAACTAGACGTCTCTGGACTCATTGAGGCCCGCCGAGAACAGCTCCAAGACACGTTGGGCGCATTGCGCTATATCGACAACGACGACGGCAGCGTGCAATTCCAGCAGCTTAACCCCATCGGCAGCAGCGGCGAGTCTGAATGGGAAGACGTCAAATGCGCTAAGAAATACCAGCAGGAATGGAAAGCCATTGTTGACCTGCGCAACACCACCGAGGCAGTCCTAGAAGCCTGCCGTGAGGGACAAGAAGACGAGCTTCCCGCACTACGCGAGGTTCTTAACACCCAGTACGACGCTTACGCCAGCACCTACGGCCCGCTTAACCGCTTTACTGTCCAAGCCGCCAAGGAAAAGACGCCGGAGCGTATCTCGGCTGACTTCGAGAAAAAGGTTGACCTGTGGCGAAAGCACAACGCCGTCGATGATCGCCCCTTCGAGGGGGAACTGCCCGAAGAAGTCACCGCACGGCTATGGGACGAAGCCAAGCAGCCCAGCACTCGCGAGCAACGCAAGCAATTGCACCTTTCTGGTGCGCTGCGCCGCGACCCGTATGTCACGGCTGTTCTAGCACTCGAAGACTTCAATGACGATACCCAGCAGGCCACCAAGGGCCCGCTGTTTACTACCAACCCACTGCGCTCTGTCGACACTCCCACCAGTGCCGATTCGGCCCAGGACGCGGTAGTTATCGCCCAAAACCATAACCTTCCCATGACTACTGCCACCTTTGCAGAACTTTTGGGAAATACCGACGAAGACGCTCTTGCGCGCGAGCTGACAGAAAATAAGGTTGCCTTCCGCCACCCGCACCGCCCCGACGAGTGGGTTCCAGCAACCAAGTACCTTTCTGGGTCTATCTACCCCAAGCTGGAAACTGCCCGTCAAGTCGCACACAACGATCCACGCTTTCTTCCCAATGTCGCAGGCTTGGAAGACGCCTTGCCGGACAAGGTCACCAGCGGAATCAAGATGAGTCTAGGCGCGACGTGGATACCCGATGATGTCTACCGCGATTTCATCATTGACACCCTCGATATTCCCGCCAGCCTGCACAATCGAGTCACGGTACACAACCGTGCCGATGAGTGGTTTGTCAGCACGCCAAAGGATTGGCACACCCGAGAAGAAGTCGATCTGAAATGGGGCGTGCGCGCGGCTAACGCAAATGGCCAATACAACTTCAATGACGAAGAGTTTAAGGATTTCAGCCATGCTGGTATCGCCCACTCTGGTGCCGACGCCACTGTCTACTCGGCGGCAAAGCTCATTGAAGACACCATGAACATGCGCCCGCCGCAGCTCAACATGTCCAAATATGCCAAGCTGGATAAAGGCTACGGGGAGAATGCGCTAGTCGTCCACCGCAAGGCTTCTGCCTTTGCCGGTTCCAAGGTAGAAGGACTAGAAAAGCACTTCTCCCGCTGGGTCACCCAAGACCCAGCGCGCTATGAGCGCCTAGTCGATGTCTACAACCGCACGCTCAATGGCGTTGTCGCCCCCAGCTATGACGGTTCTCGCCGCGAGATTGCAGGCATTAGCGACCGCTACAAGCCCTACCCGTACCAGCTCAACGCAGTCGAGCGCATGCTCAACGAACCAGGTGTGCTGCTAAACCACGTTGTCGGTGCCGGTAAGACCGGCAGCATGCTCATGGGGGCCATGGAGCTAAAGCGCCTCGGCGTTGCTAAACAGCCCTGGATGGTTGTGCCTAACCACCTCGTAGAGCAGGTAGGAATTGAGGCAAAGCAGTGGTTCCCCGGTGCGAATATGCTGGTAGAAACCCGCAGTGGCAGCAGCCGCAAAGATGACCGTCAGCGCCTTCTTGCCCAAGCCGCAGCCAATGACTGGGAGCTAGTCATTGTCTCTATGAGCTCGTTCGGTGAAATGAGCATGTCCGCTGACTATCTGCGCGACTACCGCGACAGCGTCCTAGACGAATTCGAGCGCGACCTGCAAGAAATCGAAGACAACGAGGTAGACGAGCAAACCCGCCGCGATAACACGCGCCGAATCGAGCAAAAGCGCGACAAGTTCGAGCAGAGCATGAACCAAAAAATCGACAAGATTTCTCGCGGTGACACAATCCCCTGGGATCAAACGCGCGGCGACTACATCATTGTCGACGAGGCACACAACTATAAAAACCTCCGGCGCGTATCCAAGCTGGCCGACCTTGCCGAAGAAGGCTCCGACCGCGCTACTGACCTCGACGTAAAACTGCGCTACCTACGCGGAGAAAAAGGCAACGACCACCCCATTGCCACCTTTGCCACGGGTACACCTATTGCCAATTCCATCGCCGAAATCTACACCATGCTCAACTACCTACGCCCCGATCTTCTCCACGAAGCAGGCATGCATGGCGTGAACTCTTGGGCACAAAACTTCACCTCCAAGCGCAGCGAAATTGGCTTTACCGCTGGCAATAAAATCAAGCCACAAACCCGCATTGCCAGCTATGAAAACCTTGCAGAGCTGGCCCAAATGTGCGCGCCCATGGCCGACACCATCACCCGCGACGATATTCCACGCAAGCTACCCAGCGTTAAAGGCGGCGAGACTACCGTCGTGGAATTCGACGTAGACCAAGAAACCAAGGACTTAATTCAAGATCTTTCCTGGCGCGAAGATAATCAGCCAGACAACCCCAAAATCGACAACGCCTTAAAGATTATGAGTGACGGCAAAAACGCCACTCTCTCACCGGAATTAGCTAACCTCCCGCCCGCGCAAGGCGTCGGTCGAGTTCATGCGGTTGTTCAAAACGTCGTGCGTGAATGGCAGGACAATAAAGACAACGAGTACACCGACCAGCAGGGCAATATTTCGCCTAATCGCGGCGGTCTACAGCTTATTTTCTGCGATAAGGGAGTGCCCAAGCCTGACGGGTCATTCTCCATGTATGAGGCAATCCGCGACCAGCTTGTCGAAGCCGGCATGGATAAAGACCGCATTCGCTTTATCCACGACTGGGATAATAAGCGCACCCAGCTTTTTGACGACTGCAATAACGGCAAAGTCGATGTGCTTATTGCCAACACAGCCAAGCTAGGAACCGGCGCAAATATCCAATCTCGCGGCGTTGCTATCCACCACGTAGACGTTCCCTGGCGTCCTGCTGACCTAGAGCAGCAAGACGGCCGTTTCTTCCGCCAAGGCAACCAAAACGACGAAGTCGCCCGCTATACCTACGTTGGACGCGGCACCTACGACGGGCATTCTTGGGCCACTATCGAGCGCAAAGGCCGGTTTACCAACCAATTCTGGAATGCTGACCGATCCATGCGCTCAATTGCTCCGCTCGAAGACAACGACCTAGAAGCCATGGCCCAAAACAAGGCTATCGCTACCGGAAACCCTGACTTCGTGCGCAAAGCAGAGCTCACCAAACAGGTAGAAAAGCTCGAAGCTGCCGCCGATGAACACACAGCACTCGCCGAATCCAACGTTCTCACCCGCAGGCAAGCACAAGAAGGCCTCGCCCGCGCCCAACGACGCCTAGACCGAACCGAAGGACTAGTAGACCAAGCAGAACAATGGGCAGACACCGACTCAAAGGAGCGCACCTGGAATATCAACAACTCCCATCAAGACTCCCGCGAAGAAGCCACTAGCGCCCTTATTAACCGTCTCAAAGAGGTCAAAGACTCGCGCAGCACCGACTATCAGCCAGTAGGTGCTATTGCTGGAATCTCGTTTGCGGCACGTTTCGACGCGATTAATGGCAGCGTTCAGGTTAAATCCGACTTCGGGCAAGTAGGCCGTGACGCCATTGAAAAATGGGTCATTGACCCCACCTACGCGCACTCGGGCATTACTCCTGAAGAAATCAAGAACAAACAAAGCGGACTGCTCACCCAGCTAGAAAATACGGTGCGCTCAGCCCCCGACCGCGTTGACCAAACCCGCGCAGACATCACCAACCATCAGCAAACAATCGACGATATTGACCAACTCGGGGACCCAGAGTCCTTCCCCCAGCAAGACCAGCTGGACTCGGCTCGCAAAGAACTCAACACGGTCACTCAACGCCTGGCCGACTTCGACGCCTCCGACGCAGAAGTTCGCCGACGCCAAGAATATGCCAGCCGACTCGCCAGCAAAGGGCGCAGCCCCGGCTACTCCCTAGAGCTCAACCCCACCGGGTTCATGCGCGATACAGGAATGATCTGCCACCCAGACAGCAAACCCATCTCCCACACAGCAGGCGACACTGCACTTATGGATCCTCCTGCCGACCCTGAACTTCACCCCGAAGCACAGACAAGCATGGATTTCCTCGACGGACTCGGCCTTGGAGATGAAACAAGCAATAGTCCCCACAGTGACGGCCAAGAAGAAAACTCATCCCAGCCCCTAGACGAAGAACAAGAGGACGATAACGGAAATGAGCTGTAGCACACCCCTCAACGCAGCATGTACAATGAACGCAGAACACGCAACACACGCAGACCCTCCTGCGAAATTCCAGCCATTAATCACACCGGTGTGATTTAATAGGCGGAGAAAATAAAAAGCCGCACCCCACACTCGTGGAGTGCGCAGCGCGAGCGGCACACACCCTCGGTTCAAGTCCAGGGCGCGCACATTCCTCAAAACGAGGAAACCCCCCGCATCATCGAGCGCCAACTCTAGCGGGGGTCCAACTCCAAATCGACACCGACCGTGTCGATTCAGACTTTACCACTTCCACACGGACAGTGCGCAAAGCACAACACGGTCGGTGCCGATAATCCGAAAGGAGAACAAGGCACCATGCAGACCCAAGACGAGCGCCGCGCCAAGCTCGAAGCAGTCAAAGAACTAGCCCGCCAGCAAGAACACGACGCCGCACAAGAACTCCTCCAAGCCCAAGACGTCGGCTACACCTCCAAACTCTTCGTCCAAGCTTTGTTCCCATACAAACAAATTGAAGGAAATACCTATTCGATCGAATCGGGAAATTCTTCCGTTTCAATCGTGTCCTTCAATGGCGTTCCCTACGGAAAATACCCCCGGTTGATCATGGCCTACATCATCACCCGCGCCGTTGCTAACGCCGGACGCCTCAAAGAAGGAAAAATCGATGAAGAACAGGCTCGCCACATTCCCCTTGGACACTCTATGAGTCATTTCCTTCAGGCGATCGGCATTGAACTGCGCGCCAATGGAGGCAAACGCGGGAACGTCACATTATTGCGGGAACAAATCAAACGGCTGGCCAGTTCGATCATTACCGTTCAAAGTGACGATGGAGTACACGCCCGAGGGAGCAACACTCAAATCCTGGACGATTGGAACTTATGGTTCGACCCACGCGACCCCAACCAAGGCAGCTTCCTTGAATCGGAATTGGTTTTAACAAACCGGTTTTTCCGGCACGTAGCTGAAGCACCTATCCCCATCGATCTCAACGTGTTGCGCCAACTCAGAAAGCCTCGCGCCATGGACCTCTACGTCTGGTGCACGCTAAAGCAGTATTGGCTGGCGAAAAATAACCGCGAGTCCTACACCTTCACCTGGGACATGATCGCCGACAGCTTTTCGACAAAAAAGTTGACTACAGGGGTCGAGCGAAGAAACTTTCGCAATGAAATCAAGAAGGCCGTTCACGACATTCTGTGTGTGTGGCCTAACGCTGGAATTACCGCCGATGCCGACGGCGTCACCTTAATCAAGACAGCCCCCTCAATCCGACAACGACCGTCTCGTCCAGAACTCGACTAAACAAAACACGAAAAACTAGCGCCCTCCGGGGCGCTTTCTTTTACCCCAGGTAACGTTGCGCATATTTACCCATACGCCTGCGCATAAGTTGACACATGTCTGCACATATTTACCGATACAAACAACCCCATTTCCCTTGCGCTGATCTACCATCACGCGTGCGCTGATCTACCATCACAAATTAAAAGCCCAGGTCAGACTGCGCTGATCTACCATCACGCAAAAATTACGTGCGCTGATCTACCATCACGCGTGCGCTGATCTACCATCACGCGTGCGCTGATCTACCATCACGCGTGCGCTGATCTACCATCATCTTGCTAGTTATCCACAGGGTTTTACCTGTGGGTTTATCTATTTTCCCAGGTCGCTTATAACTATATCCCTGTAGATCTATATCCCCAGCCGATCAACCAACAAAACC
>ERZ1031273.126-NODE-126-length-39186-cov-33.868314_pt1 | contig 39186 bp, 29 predicted proteins | sample MGYA00516575_ERZ1031273 | MGnify/ENA primary metagenome ERZ1031273 (study PRJEB33718, sample SAMN03159816) | human skin metagenome | collected 2014-02-25 | study: EMG produced TPA metagenomics assembly of the PRJNA266117 data set (Human skin bacterial metagenome... | reverse complement strand
CAGCCTAATCAGCAGTAATGCTGAAAGTCAGACACACTTTTTGCTACTTAACCCGGATTTGCAGTATATGCCGGGGGCTGCGGGGAGGCGGGGAACTGTCATGAATGCTGTCATGAATGCTGTCACGAAACTGGTGACGAATCCGTGGTGGCAGTGCGCTGATTAGTGTGGCAGTTTTTCGCTGAACGGTGCGGCGAGCGCTAGCAGTGTGACTTTTTGCGTGGGCCTGTAGTAGGCTGTCTTCACGGATCCCATGTGGCGTCCATCTCGTGAACTCCCCCAGGGCAGGAATGCAGCAAGGGTCAGCGAGCTCTGACGGGTGCGTGGGGTCCCCTTTTTTTATCCCCGGCGTTCTTCTGGCACTTATGGCTAGGTTTCGGGCACTTGTCGGCGGTTTCCTGTGACCTATCGATGTTTTTTCGGCACTTATCCCCGCGATATTGGCCAGGCCATTTCACCTATCGATGAGCTATTCACTTATGGCCACGCTGCAGCGCATCGATAGGTGAATACCTTGGCCACAAGTGGTCGCGTTCGCTGGTCTGGAAGAATACTGTGCATGAGCGATGCAGACGACACGCGAGTACCACCACAGACAACACGAGAACCGCTAGAAACACCAGAACCACCCGAAACCCGAGAAACCCCAGCCCCAATGGGCGTGTGGGACTCCTTCCGGTTCGCAGTTTCTTCACCGAAGCGCCTGCGCACCGAGCTGCTGGCCGGGGCGGCGGTGTCGTTCGCGCTGATTCCCGAGGTGATTTCGTTTTCCATCTTGGCGGGCGTGGACCCGGCGGTGGGGCTGTTTAGCTCGGTGATTATGGCCATTGTGATTGCCTTTACGGGTGGCCGCCCGGCCATGATTACTGCTGCCGCTGGTTCGGTTGCGCTCGTCGTCGCGCCGTTGTCGCGGACGTACGGGATGGATTACCTCATTCCAACGGTGCTGCTCGCGGGTGTGTTGCAGATTGCTTTTGCGGCGCTGGGTATCGCTAAGCTGCAGCGTTTCATTCCGCGCGCGGTCATGATTGGTTTTGTTAACGCGCTGGGTATCCTCATTTTCACTGCGCAGCTCGAGCATCTCATCGATGTGCCCTGGTTAGTGTATCCGCTGGTCGCTCTGGGTATTGCGATTATGGTGTTCCTGCCCCGCGTGTTCACCGCGATTCCGGCTCCGCTGGTAACGGTGCTCGTCGTCACGCTTGTTGCGGTGTTGGCGGATTGGCGCGTGCCGAACGTGAGCGATATGGGCGAGCTCCCGGAATCCCTCCCGCAGCTGCTAATCCCGAATGTGCCCCTGACCTGGGAGACTCTGCAGCTGATTGCGCCGTATTCGGTGGGCGTGGCGATTGTCGGCATCATGGAATCGCTGATGACGGCGAAGCTCGTGGACGACATCACGGATACGCATTCGGACAAGACCCGCGAGACGTGGGGGCTGGGTGTGGCGAACATCGCGGGCGGTTTCTTCGGCGGTATCGCTGGCTGCGCGATGATTGGTCAGACGATGGTGGGTGTGAAGGAATCGTCGGGACGCACTCGCTTGACGACGCTCTTTTCCGGTGTCTTCCTGCTCATTCTGGTCCTTCTGCTCAGTTCTGCAGTTGGAGTGATTCCGATGGCGGCGCTGGTTGCGGTGATGGTCGTGGTGTCGGTGGACACGGTCGATTGGCGCTCGATCTCCCCTCGGACGTTGCGCCTGATGCCGCGTTCGGAGACGGCGGTGATGCTGGTGACGGTCATCGCTACGCTGGCGACGGATAACCTTGCCATCGGTGTGGTTTCGGGCGTGGTTGTGGCATCACTGATGTTCGCGCGCCGTGTCGCTCACCTGGTCAGGATCGAAGTGCTTGACGACGACCCCAGCGCCCACTCCCGGACGTACAAGGTGCGGGGTCAGCTGTTCTTCGCCTCCAGTAACGACCTGGTGTACCAGTTCGACTACACCGATCCTGCACAGCGCATTGTCATCGATATGTCGGAGGCTGAGATTTGGGATGCCTCCACAGTGGCGGCATTGGATTCGGTGCGGGTCAAGTTTGCTGACCGGGGCAAAGAGGTAGAGATTATCGGCTTGGAGGGGCCGAGTAAGCAGCGTCTGGATGCGCTGTCGGGGAAGTTGTAGAAATCCCAATCCGGGGTATGCCTTACACTTGGTTGCAAAGCCGGATGCGGCGCGGGGAAAAAGTTTTCCGTGCCAGTTTTGTCAGGTTTTAACTTATGTCCGATACCTGGGAGGGTGCGTACACCATGGCCGTGGATTCCTTCGATGTTCAGCAGTTGGCGGCACACAAGGATGAGTTTGCGAAGGCATATGAGGAACTGAAATCCCGTAACCTCGCACTGAATTTGACTCGTGGTAAGCCGTCGTCGGAGCAGCTTGATTTCGCAAACGCCCTGCTGGGGCTCCCAGCGCCGGATTACATTTCGGCTTCTGGGGAGGACGTCCGCAATTACGGCAACGCCAAGGGCATTACTGATATCCGCGCTATCTGGGCGGAACTGCTGGATCTGCCGGTGGAAAACGTCCTGGCACAGGATGCTTCCAGCCTGAACATCCAGTTTGACCTGATTTCGTGGGCTATGCAGTTCGGCAACGTGGACTCGGAGCGCCCGTGGAACGAGGAGCCGGTGCTGAAGTGGCTGTGCCCGGTTCCGGGGTATGACCGGCACTTTTCCATTACGCAGCACTTTGGTATTGAGATGATCCAGGTGCCGCTGAACGAAGACGGTCCGGATATGGATGTCGTGGAGAAGCTGGTTGCCTCCGATCCGCAGATTAAGGGCATGTGGAATGTCCCGATGTTCTCCAACCCGACGGGCGTGACCTACAGCGCTGAGGTCTGCCGCCGTCTGGTTGAAATGGAGACTGCCGCTCCGGATTTCCGTCTGATGTGGGATAACGCCTACATGGTTCACACGCTGACGGATGAGTTCCCGGAGGTTCACAACGTCATTAAGTGGGCGGAAGAGGCCGGTAACCCGAACCGCGTGTGGGCTTTCGGCTCGACTTCGAAGATCACCTTCGCAGGCGCTGGCATTGCTTTCTACGCTTCCTCGGACGCCAACTTGGAGGATTACCTCAAGCACGCTGGTATCCGCGGCATTGGCCCGAACAAGGTCAACCAGCTGGCTCATGCCAAGTTCTTCGGTGACGCGGAGGGCGTGCGTGAGCAGATGCGCCGTCATGCCGGTTCGCTGGCTCCGAAGTTTGAGAAGGTTCTGCAGATTCTGGATGAGCGCCTGACGGAGTACGGCGTGGCAGAGTGGTCGAAGCCGACCGGCGGTTACTTCATCAACCTCGACGTGGTTGATGGCACTGCTCGTCGCGTGGTGGAGCTGGCTAAGGAGGCCGGCATTGCGCTGACCGGTTCTGGTTCTTCCTTCCCGCTGAAGCAGGATCCGAATGATCGCAATATCCGCCTGGCACCGTCGCTGCCTCCGATGGAGGAGCTCGAGGTTGCTATGGATGGCGTCGCTACCTGTGTGCTGCTCGCCGCCGCTGAGAAGGCGACTGCGTAGGCCAAGTAAGCCAGGTAGGTCGGGATAGGACTATATGAACTTCGAAGAGACGAAGTTTTGGATCTCCGGGCTTTTCCCCGGAGAACCCCAGGTCGGCGAGTATGTGACGGAGCTGCCGGCCAGTGGTCGGCACGGGCAGGAACACGATTCGGCTCCGCTTCGGGTCGCTGAGTTCTCGCTTTACGACGGGCCGGACGGCCAAGCGAACGAGCGTCGTCCGGAAACGGCAGCCGCCACCGTGGAGTTGGGCCGCAACTACTGTGGCCTGACCGGCGCAGCAAAGACGGATATCCGCGTGGAGCTCTTCTCCGTCGCATACGCTGATTTTCCCGTGGCCACCATGGTCGCGGCCGCGGGAGCGCTGGTGGAGGAAGAGCCGGAGTTCCTGTCGCCAATTCCGGGCCGTGTCATTCCGAATGCGGTGCGGCTGGCGGCCGATCAGGTGGCCGAGGTAGGGGAGTCGTCGTCAAGCACTGCCTTTACCGTGGCGCACGTGCTGTGCACGGTGCCGTACGTGTGGAGCGACGGGGTGCCGAATGTGTCCGAGATGCCGGGCAAGATCAGCCTGCATGAGGGTGATGTGGAGTCCCCGCAGGGACGCATGACCACGATGACGCAACTGGTGCCAATTACGGATGCGGAGCTGGTGTTTTATGAGCAGCAGGGGCCGCAGGCGCTGATGCAGAAGTTGGCCGAAGTAGATGCTGACCTGCGGGATTGGTGCCGTGAGTCGGTTGTTTCCCAGGAGGGTTCGAACTAGCCGATCCGGGGTGGAAGGTAGGCTGAGCACGTGGCTCTGTATAGGAAGTATCGTCCGGCATCGTTCGCCGAAGTGGTGGGGCAGCGGCACGTAACTGACCCGCTGTCGGCGGCGTTGGAATCTCGGGATGCGCAGGGGCGTCCCAACCGCATTAACCATGCGTATTTGTTCTCCGGGCCGCGTGGCTGTGGCAAGACCTCGTCGGCGCGCATTATGGCGCGCAGTTTGAACTGTGCGGAGGGGCCGACGGCCACACCGTGTGGCCAGTGTGCGTCGTGTCGTGCGCTAGCGCCGGGCGGTCCGGGCAATTTGGACGTTATTGAGCTGGACGCGGCTTCCCACAATGGTGTGGAAGATATGCGTGAGCTGCGGGAAAAGGCTATCTTCCAGCCGGCGGAGTCGCGCTATCGCATCTTCATTATTGACGAGGCGCATATGATTACCGCTTCGGGTTTCAATGCGCTTTTGAAGATTGTGGAGGAGCCGCCGGAGCACCTCATCTTCATTTTTGCGACCACGGAGCCGGAGCGTGTGCTGCCGACGATTCGCTCGCGTACACACCACTATCCGTTCCGGCTTTTGACCCCGCCGGATATGCGCGGGCTGCTTGAGCGTGTGGTCACGGCCGAGGGTGTGCGGGTAGAGCCGGACGTGTATCCGCTGGTCATCCAGGCCGGTGGCGGTTCGCCGCGTGACTCGCTGTCGGTTATGGATCAGCTCATTGCTGGTTCCGGCACCGATGGTGTGGATTATGAGACTTCTGCGGCCATTCTCGGTGTCACTGACAGCGTAATCATCACGGATGCGATTGAGGCGCTGGCGGCAGGCGATCGCGCGGCCATGTTTAGCGTGGTCGGGCGTGTGATTATGTCGGGCCAGGATCCGGCTCGGTTTGCCTCGGATCTGCTTGGCCGAGTGCGTGATTTGCTGGTGCTGTCCGCAGTGCCGAACGCGCTGGAGCAGGGGCTTGTAGAGATTCCGGAGAGCCAAATCGACGGCGTCCTGGAGCAGGCCGGGACAATTCCCCCGGCTACCCTGACGCGCTTCACGCAGGTGCTCTCTGACGGCCTGCGTCACTTCCGCGGCGTGACTTCGCCGCGTCTGCTGCTCGAGGTCCTGTGCGCGCGCATGCTCCTGCCCGCCACCGAAGACTCCGTGGAGTCGCTGCTGCAGCGCGTAGAGGCGTTGGAACACGGCAGGCCCGCGCTTGCCGACGGCTCGGGGGCCGCAACCCCCGCATCGGCACCGGTGTCTTCCGATGCGGGGCCGGGGTCGGGTGCGGCTGAGGCCGATGCTTCGCCGATGCAGTCTGGCCAGTCGGCTCGTGAGGCATGGCGCCAGCGGAATGCCCAGCGTAAGAAGGGTGCGCAGACCCAGGGCAGTCGTGCTGGGCAGGCAGCGCCAGCGCAGACACCGTCGCAGCCTCAGTCCCAGCCTGAACCTGTTCAGCAGCAGCCTGCACCAGCGGCAGCGGCACCGGTGTCGCAGGAGTCGGTGACTGAGCCGCAGCCTGCACCAGAAGCACCTACTGCGACCGCTGAACAGCCTGAACAGCCTGAACAGCCTGAACAGCCTACGCAGGCCGAATCAGTTGAACAGCCTCAGCAGGCCGAACAACCGCAGCAGTCTGAACCGGCTGAGCAGCCGATGTCCGAGGAAGAAGCTCAGGCGGAGAAGATTCGTGAGTTCCGTCGGAAGATGGCGGAGCATGCCCGCATCAGCGAGCAGCAGACTCGGGCGCAGCTTGCGCAGGAGCGTGAGCAGCAAACCCGCGAGCGTGAGGGGGAAGGCGGCTCGATGTCGATTGTCGAGGAAGAGCCAGTTGTCTCTGCCTCGACAGCTCACTCTGAACAGCCAACTCAGGCCCCACAGCCGGAGCAACCAGCACAGCCGGAGCCCGAACCTGCACCCGCCGGTATCGAGCAAATCCGCGAGCACTGGCAGGACATCCTTGCGGCTGTCGACGGACAGCATGCGTTCCCCATTCGCGTGCTGGCCGAGCAGGCGGTACCGCTCGATGTCGAAAACGACACGCTCGTCATTGGACACAGCACAGGAGCGCTCGCTACCAGGCTCAATACGCCTGATTACGCTCAGGCACTGTCCGCTGCAGTGAAGCAGGTGACGGGCTTCAACGGCCAGGTGCACTGTGTCGTCGGTACGCGCCCGCGCGCACCGCGTTCAACAGCTACTAATGGTGGTTCCGGGGAGGATGATTCGTCGTCAAGAGGTTCGTCCTCGCCGAACGACACCGCCCCTGCACCGACACCAGCAGCACCAGCGCAACCAGAGACATCTGAGCAGCAGGTACAGCAGCCGCAGCCAGGCCCGCAGCGGTCGTCGGCATACGCATCCGTTGTTGAGCGCCGTGCCAAAATCGAAGCCGCCAAGCGTGCTGTGATGGGACAGCAGGCAGGCCACGACCAGCCGGCACAGCCACATCAGCCAAGCCAACCAAGCCAGCCAGCTCAACCGAACCCGAACCCGGCCCAGCAACAACCGCAGCAGCCAAATCAGCCGCAGTCATTCCTGCGCGCGGCCCAGGCCAATGCGCAAGCAAACGCTCAAGCAAACGCCCAGGCCCAGGCCAATCAGGATTCGGGCTTCGGCGGCGTCCCGCTGCCACCAGAGCCGATGGAGGAGTTCGCTCCACCAGAGGGCGCAGAGGGCACAGAGAGCTACAGTTCGCGCAACCCGTCCAACTACAACTCCAACGCCAACACCAACTACAACCCGGTTCCCCAAACCCCGCAGGACAACAACTACGAAGAGGACACCTCCGAGTATTTCGAGGCCGCGAACGAGGTCGGGTCTCTCGATCACCGCTCGCTAAAGGACGTGGTCATGGAGATGCTGGAAAAGGAGCTGGGAGCCAAACCGCTGGAAGACCGCTAGAGCCGTTAGAATGGGGCGGCGATGCGCGTCGTAAAGCATGGGCGATGAGCCTTAGAAGCGTGCGCGTAACTACAAATCAGCACGTAAAGATCACAATAGTTAGGAACATTAATTATGACTCAGCCAGATATGAACGCAATTCTGCAGCAGGCACAGCAGATGCAGGCGCAGCTGCAGGCAGCACAGCAGGAGATCGTCGCTTCCACCATCGTCGGTGAGGCCGGCGGCGGTCTGGTCAAGGTGACTATGCAGGGCTCGGGCGAGGTCACGGACATCGCCATTGATCCGAAGGTCGTTGACCCGGAGGACGTCGACGGGCTGCAGGACCTGGTTCTCGCTGCTTTCCAGGACGCTACCGCTAAGGTGCAGTCGCTGGCAGAGCAGAAGATGGGCCCGCTGTCCCAGGGCTTCGACGGTCTCGGTGGCCTCGGTTTCTAAATTAGCTTTTCAGACCAGTAATTGTAGGTAATTATCATTGTTCGAAGGACCACTCCAAGATCTCATTGATGAGTTCTCGCGCCTGCCGGGCATCGGCCCGAAGTCAGCTCAGCGTATCGCTTTCTACCTGATGAAGGCGGAGCCGGAGGACATCGGGCGACTCCAATCCGCGCTGGGTCGGGTGCGCGAGGGTGTGCAATTCTGCCGGGTCTGCGGCAATATTTCGGAAACCGATGTGTGCCAGTACTGCTCGGACACACGTCGCGACCGCGGTTTGGTGTGCGTCGTTGAAGAGGCGCGCGATATCCAGGCCATCGAGCGCACGGGGGAGTACAACGGTCGCTACCACGTGCTCGGCGGGGCGCTCGATCCGCTCGGCGGCATCGGTCCGAACGAGCTCAATATCCGCACGCTGCTGCAACGTATCGCAGGCGTGCTTGACGACGTCGACGAGACCCAACCCCCAGAAATCCACGAGGTCATCATCGCGACTGACCCCAACACCGAGGGCGAAGCCACCGCCACCTATTTGGCCCGGCTGCTGCGGGACTTCCCGGATCTCGAGGTCACTCGGTTGGCCTCCGGCATGCCACTGGGCGGGGACCTGGAGTTCGTCGATGAACTCACCCTGTCCCGCGCGCTGACGGGCCGGCTGAAGGTCTAAGGCCTCCAACCGGCCGCGCGCGAAACTACAAAACTAGCGCTCGCTCTTCGGACGCGGCTTGGACAGGATGCGCTCTTCGCGCAGCTTATCCACGACCTCGAGGTCTAGCGGAGCCAGGCTCGACAGGTCCTGGTTGGTAGCGCGGGCCAGCAAAAGATCAGCCAGCTGCGGATTGCGAGCCAACACAGGTCCGTGCAGGTAGGTACAGATAATCGAACCCTGCACCGCGCCTTCGGCGCCACCGGTCGGTGTGAGTGCAGAAACATCCACTCCCGGAGCAATCCCGGAGTCCGCCTGCTCCACTTCCGGGCCGGTATTGCCCACGCCACGGACAACCCGACCAAGCGGCTTCGCATCGGCACCCAGGGTCGTGCGACCCATGTGGTTTTCGAAGCCAGTCAATGGGCTGGCGTCGACGTCGTCAAGCAAACCGTTCGTGGGATCGACGAGCGTGCAGATTTCGCCGATCGCGCGCGACTCGAGTGAATCAGTGGTGCAGTCGACAAGGCCGAGACCTGCGACGTCGCGTCCGCCCGCGCGGAAGGAATTGCCGAAGATCTGGAAGCCCGCGCAAATCGCGAGGATCTGCTTCCCAGCCTCGGCTGCCTTTTTGATGCCGCCGTCGTTGATCAGATGCTCCACCGCGATGGTTTGTGCGACGTCCTCGCCGCCGCCGACGGTGTAGATATCCAGGTCGGTGGGGACGGCATCGCCCAGCTTGATCGGGACAATCTCGGCGTCAATCCCACGCATCCGCGCGCGTTGCCGCAGCACCAGCGCATTTCCGTCATCGCCGTAGGTGCCCAGCACGTCCGGGAGGATCAGGCCGATAGACAGCTCGCTCATTTACTTTTCCTCCTGTGCTCGTTCGATGTCGCGCTTCAAATCGCGGAAGGCGGTGTAGTTCGCCAGCACCTCAACTCGGGTAACGCTTGACGACGACCCCCGCGTCTCACACGACCGGATCGCCTGCAGCGGATTTGCGACCAACCTCGCATCGATGCCCGCATACAGCAACCGCACCGCGAGGTCAGTCCCGCGTTCGCCCGCGGATAACACATCCATGCCGTCGAAGTCCTCGAAGCGGACATCCCACAGCCAGGACAGGTCCTCGCCGTCAGCGACGTGACCGTTGACTGCGATGACCACTGCATCTGCGGTGCGGTCGACCATGGACAGCGCCTCCTGCCAGCCGGCCGGGTTCTTGGCCAGTAGCATGCGCACGTGCTTCTCGGCGCCCTTGTCATCCCGAACAACCATGGTGGAGTAGCGACCCGCAACGTTGTCGACGGTCTCGGTGGCCCGGAGGGATTTCTCCAGGTCCGCGCCCATATCGACAGCGCCCGCGATCGCCAAGGTGGCGTTGCCGCGGTTGGCGTTGCCCGGCAGCGTGAGGTTCATTGGCAGGGTGTCGCCAGCAGGCGTGATGACTCCCTCCGCAGTGATGCGGTAGTCCGGCTCTGGCCGCTTGAACTCCGAGCCGTCCGGGAGTGGCTTCACGGCGTACCAGTTGTGGCCGTCCTGGATGATGGGGCCGCCGGTGCGCGGGGAAGAGGTGGCATCGTTGGTCCAGCCACCGCCCGCGGAGACCCAAATAACCTTCTTGGCATCCCACGCAGCCGACGCGATGAGTGGGTCGTCGCAGTTGGCGATGACCGTCGCCTGCGGGTTAGCGTCCACCGCAGCGCGGAGTGTGGCCTCAATCTTGTTGATCTCGCCGACGCGGTCGAGCTGGTCGCGGGAAAGGTTCAGCAGCACCAGGACCTGCGGTTTCAGGTCCTCTGCGATGTGCGGGACGTGCAGCTCATCGACCTCCAGGACCAGGCTGTCCGCATCGGGAGTGGCGAGCAGCGCGGAGATAATACCCGCGTCCATGTTGTCGCCGCCCTCGTTGGTGGCCACGTTGTGGCCAGCGGCGCGCATGGCGGCCGCGAACATACGGGTGGTGGTGGACTTGCCGTTGGTGCCAGTGATGATCGCGGCCGGGCGTCCCTTGCCGAGGGAAGCCAGAATGCGCGGGTCAATCTTCTGCGCAATCAGGCCACCAATCATGCCACCCGCGCCGCGACCGGACTTCCGGGAGGCCCAGGTGGCGGCGTGAGCGGCGGATGTGGCGAGGCCGGCGCGCAGGCGGGCGCCGGTGCCGCGCAGGCCACGAGAACTATTCGAGTCGCGGGAGCCACTCGAAGCAGTACCGTGCGGGCTGGCATCCGCGCTATCAGCGGAATGCGATTGCGGAGAGGTGCCATTTGTCATGTGTGTAAATATTACGCGCACGAAAGGGCTAGGCCTAAGAAGCAGGCCTGTGAGGCCTGATGGGATTTGTGGGAGGTCTCCCTGCGGAGCCTTGAAATCTGAACTTTGAGGTGATTGCGATCATGTTGATCTTCGGGGATTAGGCGGTCATGCGGCGGAAGAGAGGAAGGAGATTACCGAGGTGAGAAAGCGTATTTGAGGAATCGAATTCAAGCACTGAATCAAAGAATTATTGTTTTGATTCATGTGTTGCCCTATACTGTCCACTAGCAGATAAGGGGGAAGAGGTATGGCTAATACAGAAAGCAACTTCTTCGGCGCGCGCTTGCATCAGTTGCGCACAAATCGTGGCATGACCACACGTGATTTGGCTGACGCCACCGATGGTGTGGTGTCGCAATCTGCAGTCAGTCGCCTGGAAAATGGCAAGGCGACTTACTCACTTGAGCAGGTTATGGCGCTTGCGTGGGCTCTTGGCGTGCCGTTGGATGAACTTGTGGAGGAAAACCCGGTCAGCCAGCGTGTGCAGGCCGTGGCCCGCACTTCACAGGATGGCGCGAGTGTTAAGGGAGCGCGGGAGATGCTTTTGCCTTACCTGCAGCTTCGAGTGCTGCTAACTCAAAATTAAGGAGGGTTCCCCATGTGCAGTGCGAGCAAGGAGGGGCTCGACCTTGCTATAGAGTTCCGCAAGAAGCACACCCTAGGAAATGATCCAATCGCCGACATCGCTGGCTTTATGCAGTTGGTTAATGCAGATTTTATGATTCTGGATTTACCAGCCAATGTTGATGCACTTGCTTTGCGTGACCCCGTGACGGGAGCGACAGTCATTGGAATTGCGAAGTCATCCGTTCCTTACCGTCAGCGGTTTACCGTTGCGCATGAAATTGGGCATTTTGTTTCCAATGATTTCGAGTCCTCGAAAATCGTTGCAGATGATGAGCACTCTGAGCCTGGAATATACGCCTGTGGCAAGCGTGATTATCAGGAAGTTCGTGCTGATGCCTTCGCTCGTAATGTGCTCTGCCCAACTGATGGGTTGAAAACAGACCAGAACCTCGGCGAGCTTATCGGTGGAGGTGACGTCCTTGCTGCGTTGTCCCATGTCGTTCGCAAGTATCAAATTTCGCCGCGAGTCGCACTTATTCAGATGAGGCGCGCAGACCTCATTAGCGAAGGGCAATCGGAAGAACTGAAAGGTGTATCAGCTCCCACGCTGGCTGCCCGGTATGGCTGGAAAGCTGACTATGACCGCGCGGTAAAGGTCTCCGAACTAGTGCAACCATCAGCGCGGTTGGTGAAAGACGTATATCGCGCTTACGAACAGGGGATAGTCGACCTTCCCAGCATTGCTTTTGCTGAAATGAGCAGTGTCGATGAGGTGAAGGAGCTGATAAGTGCATCGCAGTCACAGTTACCGCCATTGAGGCATGATGCGAATGTGCAGAATCAGGATGCGGCTGACACGGAAGCAGATCCCTTCGCGGAACTAGACGCTTTCTTCGGCGATGGTCCCGATAGTTTAGAAAGCGCCCAATAAACGATGGCTGGTTACCTCCTAATAGCTGATACAAGCGTACTTCTTAATTTCGTATGTTCGAAGAATCACCAGTATTTGCTCGACTTCGCAGGCAAGATGACCATCAGCATTCCAGGAGCAGTCAAAAATGAAGTCGAACGCAAATTGGATAAACGGCGCTTCAACTGCGGAAAGAGACACTGGGATTGGTTTCTGGGGCACCCGAATGTCGAAGTTCTCGACGATGACCACAAAAAACTTTATCCCTATGTTCGCCTCTATTCTGGTCCTGGCTATACCTTTCAAGGGGGCAAAGCTAAACACCTGGGAGAGTACATCGCTATCGCCCATTGTCTTTATGCGAAAGATCAGGGTAAGGGCGTAGCCACTGCGCTCATCATGGATGATGGTGATGCCTGTGAGCTAGCGCGGAAGCAAGAAGCTGGATACATTTTCAATACCGAGCACGTGCTACTGCAATGCGTGAAGTCGGGCTCTATTGGGTCGCGCGGGCAAGCCAAGGAAATTTGGGAAGACCTCCAGAAATTTGATGTCCTAGTCAATTTTGAGCACACCAAACTTAATGGCAAGAGTCTGTATAAAAAGGCCGCCGAAAAATGATGAACCCTGACATCACTTTCTACTACGACCGCGATTGTGGGTTCTGCGAGGCAAGCGTGACCCTTCTGGCCAAACTCAGTGGTGTCCGCATGATTGGTGCTAGTCCCGAAGACCAGTCCTTGCCAGAGGAAGTTCGTCAACACATCTCAGCTGAGGCGGTCGCCATGCTTCCAACCCCGGCGGTCGCCACAATCCCAGCCGAAGCAGCAGTCGGTGAACCTGGTGCTAAGAGCGGCCGAGAATTTCGGTACGGCCACGAGGCGATAGGTATCGCCTTGCGTGAGGGCGGCACCAAGGCACTATTCCGATGTGCGGGCACATTCCTGCTCTTCCCGCCACTGACAAAACTGTGGAGCTTTATCTATAAGGTTGTCGCTTCCAACCGTCACAGAATCAGCGCGGTCCTGGGGCTTAACGCCTGCAAACTAGACTCCACAAGATGACTATCCGGCAGGCCCGTTGCCCCAGTGCCACTGCAATTACCCAATGAGCAGCCACCGAGTCAGCCGTTAGCCTCGTCCTTCACAGCGGCCGGCGACATCTCTCCGACCAGTCGCAAGAATGCCTCATCGGAAACGATCGGAATGTCCTTCCGGTGGGCATGCATGGCCTTGCCCGTCAGTTGATCCGGTGTCACATCCGCAGGTCGGTTACACACCAGCACCGATGACTCTCGCGTGACCTTCTCCGAGTACGCCAGCCCAGCCCGCACGCCCGCCGCAATCAGCTCATCCGGGTCCAGCGACACCTCTGGCGCCACGACGAACTCCATGCCCGTCGCGAGCTTCCGCCCCGGCGTATAACGGCCGGGGTTCTCCACGGGGCGCGGCGCTTCCATCGCGTCGACACGCACTACCGAGCGCTGCAGGCCCACAATGTCCTCGCGCAGCTGGTCGGGCGTGTACATGTTCAGGGTTGTACCCTCGTCGAGCCCGCCCTGTGCGCGGAAGAGCGCAAGCGTGGTGGTGACGTCATCCAACGTCCGCACCCGCTCCGGCACCGAGATGCCGGCAATCGATGCCTCGGGTGAAGGCACATCGAGGCCGTAGGCGCGCGCGACGGCGCGCAGGCGAGCGTCGTCAAGCCGTTTGCCCTGGCGGCGCGCCGTTTCCAACGTATCGGCAATCCGTGCGGGCGCCGGAATTCTCGCGACGCGAGTGCGCGTACGACGACGCCCCCGCTTATTCCGCGCGGATCGCTCACGATTCGCTTGACGACGGGCCCTCTTGGCCTCGGCAACTATAAAACCCCAGACCAGCGGTGCATTATGAGCAACCAGCGTGCGCCCATCGAGCGCGTGCGCGAGCTTGGCCTGGATCACCCCGAACTTCGGGGCTCCCTCGAAGTCCGCGGGCTCGAGGCCGTGAAGGTGCGTCGGGCCGGGATCTTCTGTGGGATCGATGACGACATGCCAGGTGTCCACGATGTTGCCGCTGCCGTCGGCGGTAGACACTCCCAGGCTGACCAGCCGAGACGTCTTGGGATGGATGCCCGTGGCCTGGATAGACACGATTGCGTAAGGAGCTTCCTCAGCCGACGAGAACTGTTTGTGCTCGTCAGCAGCCTTTGTCGCAGCGGTCTCGGCTGTGGCCGGTGTGGTTGTGGCCGTTGTGGGTGTGCCAGCGGTACTCGCGCCGGTTGCGATTGCGCCGGTAGTAGCCGCGTCGGTGGTGGCTGCGTCCGTTGTGGTGGAAGCCGGTGCTGTTGGTGGTGTTTTCGCGCCCGCTGCCGACGCGCGTTGAGAACGGCGACGATTCCGCCGCCGCCTCTTCGTCTGAGAAGAGGTCCCAGTCGCTTTGCGCTCCTCGCGCGCCGATTCAGTCATGCCTCAAGACTAGCGGGTGCGCTCACCCGCGGAGAAAGTGACTAGGTTTATGACACTTTGAGCACAAAATTTGCCACGAAAGTGTCATAAACCTAGTCAGTAACTTGGGCACTAGCTCGGCCTCAAGCTCAGAAGGACCGTGGGGCACGGTCACACGGGTCCCGTAAACCACGCAAACTACAAAAACCACGCAAGGCCCAAAAGTTTTCCCCCGACTGGGTGCTCAGCCGAAAAGGAATGGAACCGCGAGGGCAATTTCCGCGCCTTATTAAATAGGGGCCACAAAACAGTGCCACAAGCCAAGGCCACAAATAGCGCCACAAATAGAGCCACAAAACAGCGCCACAAAAATAGGGACGAAATAACTACCACGGGGCAACAGCCACAGGACAACAACCACGGGGCGGGGGAGAAATGGTCAACAAGAAACGCAAGCAACTGGTGGCGGACCAGTTTGGAATCATTAGGCCGGATGACCAGCCGGGGAATGGATACCGCGAGGTCGCAAGGCAAGCGCGGGCCGGTTATCTGGAGCGGCTTTGCCGAGGTCACTATGTAGTCGCGCACGCCTGGGAGGGGCTCCACCGCGAGAAACGCCTGGCTATTACTGCTTTGGCGGTGGTCTCCGAGACGTCGTCAGGCGTCATTTCGGGAGCTGCAGCGCTGGCCTTGCACGGTTCGTGGGTGCTGGTGCGCGATGCGAAGATTGTGGTCGTGGGCGGGAGTCAGGAGTTCCACGGCATCGACTATTGCATGCGCTTGCGCTCGGAGATCCATCTGGATCACACGCAGGGGCTCGCGGACCGGCGGGTCGCGGTGCTCGCGCGTGCGGCCTTCGATGAGTGTCGCGTCCGGTTCAGGCAGAAGGGGCCGGAGTCCGTGTCATGGCGGGCGGCGGTGTTGGCTGTCGAGGGTGCGCTGCGGCATGGCGCCACGCGCGATCAGCTGGAGGAGCTCCCGGCGCATTATCCCAGCGTGCGGGGCCAAGAGCTGTTTCACCGTGCGCTCGCGGTCTGTCATGGTCGTTGCGAAACGCCCGGTGAGGCGCTGACTAAAGCCGCTCTTCTCGAGCTCGGACTGAAGTTCCACGAGCAAGCCGAAATTTGGACTCGCGGCACCAGCCACGATCCGCCGCACTTTCTCGCCCGCGTGGATTTTTATATCCCTGACCTGCTGCTTGTCGTGGAGTTCGATGGCCACATCAAGTATTCGGCGAGCGAGGTCGCACCGACGCCCGCGGCTCAGTCCGAGCTGCTCACGCGGGAGACTTACCGCGAGCGTTCGCTGCGCGCAACGGGGCTGGATGTCGCGCGGGTGGTGTGGAAAGAGGTGGAATTGCACGCAGTTCGCTTATCGACGCTCCGTTCAATCCTCATCGAGCGCGAACGCGTGGTAGCCGCAGGTGGGGTGACTCTCCGTGCGGATGTGCGCAATGCCGGCCCGCTGATTGGGTAGTTGGGTAATTGGGTAGCGGGGCCGAGGGACCGCTGGATAGTTTGCCCCAAAAAGAAACTGACTAGGTTTATGACACTTTGAGCACAAATTTTGCCACGAAAGTGTCATAAACCTGGTCAGTAACTATGTGGAGTTTAAGCCAGTGCGCGGTTGACCGCGCTGGTGACTGCCTTCAGCGATGCGTAGGTGATGGAACCAGCGATGCCGGAGCCCCAGACCTTGGTGCCGTTGACATCTGCGAGGACGTAGGCCGCAGCCTCGGCGTCGTCACCTGCGGTGCGAGCGTGCTGGACGTATTCCTGAACCTCGACGTTGATGCCGAGCTTCTCCAGGGCGTTGGCGTAAGCGGCCAGCGGGCCGTTGCCGACACCCTCGACGGTCTGCTCCTTGCCCTCGTAGACGATGTGAGCCTTGATCTTGGTGGCGTCCGACTCGTTCTGAGGGGCATCGACAGTCAGGGCAATCTGCTCGAGCGGAACCTCGCGGTCCAGGTACTCACCTGCGAAGATGTCCCAAATCGCCTTGGAGTTGACCTCGCCGCCCTCGGCATCGGTGACTGCCTGCACAACGGACGAGAACTCGACCTGCATGGAGCGCGGCAGGTTCATGCCGTGGTCCGTCTTCATGATGTAGGCCACGCCGCCCTTGCCGGACTGGGAGTTCACGCGAATAACGGCCTCGTAAGAACGACCGACGTCCTTCGGGTCGATAGGCAGGTAAGGAACTTCCCAGGTCACCGCGCGCAGGTCCTCGTCGGAAAGCTCCTTGACGGCAGCGCCCGGGCGGACCTTGTCTGCCATTGCGTCGAGGCCCTTGTTCACGGCGTCCTGGTGGGAACCGGAGAAAGCGGTGAAGACCAGGTCGCCGCCGTACGGGTGGCGCTCCGGAACGCGCAGCTGGTTGCAGTACTCGACGGTGCGGCGGATCATATCGATGTCGGAAAAGTCGATTTGCGGGTCGACTCCCTGGGTCAGCATGTTCAGGCCCAGAGTGACCAGGCAGACGTTACCGGTGCGCTCGCCGTTGCCGAAGAGGCAGCCTTCGATGCGGTCCGCGCCGGCCATGTAGCCCAGCTCAGCGGTGGCGATGCCGGTGCCGCGGTCGTTGTGCGGGTGCAGCGACAGAATGATGGAGTCGCGGCGGTTGAGGTTGCGGTGCATCCACTCGATGGAGTCTGCGTAGACGTTCGGAGTGATCATCTCCACGGTCGACGGCAGGTTGATGATGATTGGGTTGTCCGGAGTCGGGTCGATGACATCCACCACGGCGTCGACAACTTCCTTGGCGTACTCAACCTCGGTGCCGGTGTAGGACTCCGGCGAGTACTCCCAACGCCAGTTGGTGTCCGGGTAGTCCTTCGCGATGGTCTTAATCAGCTCCGCGGCGTCGGTGGCAATCTTCTTGATTGCGTCCTTGTCCTTACGGAACACAACATCGCGCTGCAGGATCGAGGTGGAGTTGTAGAAGTGAACGATGACGTTCTTGGCGCCGGCACATGCCTCGAAGGTGCGGTGAATCAGGTGCTCGCGAGCCTGAACCAGAACCTGGATGGTGACATCGTCCGGGATCATGTTCTTCTCAATGATCTCGCGCACGAAGTTGTAGTCAGTCTGGGAAGCGGACGGGAATCCGACCTCAATTTCCTTGTATCCCATCTGGACCAGCAGCTCGAACATGCGGCGCTTGCGCTCCGGGCTCATCGGATCAATCAGTGCCTGGTTGCCGTCGCGCAGGTCGACGGCACACCAAACCGGTGCCTTAGTAATGCGCTTGTCCGGCCAGGTGCGGTCCTTCAGCTGGAAGTCCTGAACTTCCTGGTCGTAAGGCAGGTAGCGGTTGGTTGCCATCTGGGAGTTGCGCTGCTTATTCCAAGCAGGCTGTCCTTCCGGAATCTCGCCAGCAGGAGTGGAGATTACAGAAGGAGCGGAAATAAAAGCATCGGAAGGAGACATGTTGTGGGCCTTTCTAATTCGGACTTTTCTTGTAGGCCGGCACAACTTACCCCGCGACGGGGAGCCGGCCTTAAACCCAAGCCCCGCCGCGGCATAGAAGCAGTAGTCCGCGTTGCATGTGATGTACCTTACCCCGATGGTTATATGAATTTCATCATTCGGGGGTTTTAGTGGGGGAAATATGCTCAGCCATCCACACGCCACCCACCCCGCCCATCGATAGTTCTAAAGCTAGGACCAATGTATTTAGCGGGGTAAAGATGATAGCGTCCTTAAGGTGCAAACTAGCTGGTCTATTCTGAAGCGAGACTTGCGCCGTCTCCGCAATAGCCCAAGAGTGTGGGTGATTATCATCGGCGTGATGATTACCCCTGCCTTGTATTCCTGGTTCAACATCCCGGGCTTCTGGGATCCGTACGAGCACACCGAGAACATCGGTGTGGCAATTGTGAATGAGGACAAGGGCGCGAGTTCCTCGGTTACCGGAAGCCTCAATATCGGTAACCAGGTGGTCAAACAACTAAAACAAAATCATGAACTGGGCTGGCAGTTCCCCGATGCCGAGAAGGCAGACCGGGACCTAAAGCGCGGCAGGGTCTATGCCGAAATCACCATTCCGCCGAATTTCTCGCAGGAAATGGTTGACCTGATTCAAGGGCAGGGGCATCCAGCAAAGCTGAAATACCGCGCTAACCAGAAGATCAACGCGATCTCGCCGCACATCACGGCGCAGGGCGCGTCCGGTATTGATGGTCAGATTTCCGCTTCCTTTAATAAGGAGATTGCGAAGGCGGTCACCGAGGAGGTTAAGGAAGCTGGCGGCCTGCTGCAGGGCCGGTTCGATGCGGCTCGTCTCAATTCCGCTGACGCTTTCCAGGATGTCGCCGATGCGGTTGCCAATAGCCGCGATGAAGTCGGTGCTATCCAGGAGCAGATTGGCAATCTGCAGCCGACGATTGCGCAGATCAAGAAGACTCTCGGCAGCGTGGACACGGCCCTCGATGACGCCCAGGATGCGTTGACGCAGGTGCAGGCGATTACTGGTGAGCTCAACAACGAGGTCCTGAATTTCTCCGCGGATCTCAACGACGCCTACTTGCAGGGCAGCACCGCTCTGGTGGAGGGCACCGGTAACGCCAACGCCGCGATTGGCGCGATGACTGGCAATCTGCAGGGCGCAATTTCCCGTTCGGATTCTGCGACGGCTGCGGCGGAGGACATCGTCAACCAGGCGGATCAGGTCATTGGTGGGCTGAATTCCCTGCTGGAGGCCAACCCGCTCAATGGCCCGGATAAGCAGGCAATCCAGCGCACCATCGATGCGCTCGACGAGAGCAACGCCACCAATAAAGAGCTGGTGGAGGGCCTGAAGAACGTCTCCGGCTCGGCGCAGGGAACTCTTGACTCCCTCAACGCCACCAGCGAGGCATTGGCGCAGGCCACTAAGGACGGCAAGGCCGCCTCGGATCAGATTCGTCAGGCGTCCCAGGACGCACTCCCGCAGTTGAGCAAGGCGCTTAATCAGCTCAACGCGCGCGTGGGTTCGTACGCGGCGGCGCTGGGCGCGCAAAAGGACACCGTCAAGGAAACGTCCGCGCTTCTCGACGCTACGAGTGGGCAGCTTTCCGCTGCGACTCAGGTCCTCGAGAGCTTCAAGGCTGACCTTGATGGCGTACGCGATGGCCTGGAAACCGCGCGTCTCGATGTTCTTACCCTGGGTACCACCGAAGAGCGCGAAGCCATGAACATGGTCAATGACCTCGACCCCGAGGGAATTTCGCAGTTCCTGAGCGATCCGGCCGAGATCCAGACTGAGGCCGTGTTCCCGGTGGATCACTACGGCTCGGGTATGGCGGCGCTGTTTACCAACCTGTCGTTGTGGATTGGTGCGTTCATCCTGATTGTGATTTTCCGCGTGGAAGTTGATGCGGAAGGTTTCAAGGAAATCACGGTCGGCCAGGCGTACATGGGCCGCACCTTGCTACTGGGCATCATCGCTATTTTCCAGGCGCTGATTGTCTCCATTGGTGACATTGTCATTGGTGTGCAGAATGTCAGTGCGGTTGCGTTCGTCCTCACCTGTGTCGTGGTGGAGTTGTGTTATCTCGCCATTATTTACAGTATGGTGGCGGCATTTGGGCACGTGGGACGCGGTATCGCCGTGGTGCTCGCGTTTATTCAAATCCCTGGTGCCGCCGGTCTCTATCCAATTGAGATGACACCGGACTTCTTCCAGGCACTGAATCCGTTCTTGCCGTTGACCTACGGTATTGATGCTCTCCGCGAGACAATTGGTGGTTTTTACTCCAATTACTACCTGAAGAACATGCTCACCCTAATGGTCATGGCAGCGATCGCCTACGTGGTCGGCTACTGGCTGCGTCGCAGTCTGTCCTCGGTCAACGTCTTGGTTAACCACCAGCTTGAAGAGGGCGGTCTGGTCAACAACGAAGAAGTCCACCTGGTCGGTAGTGGGTACAAGCTCAGTGACCTGGTCTTCGCGCTGCGCAACCGCGAGGAGTACCAGACGCGAGTCGACGAGCGGATGGAGAATCTGCGTGGCAGCTACACGCTGTTCATGCGCATGGCCATTGGCATCGCCGTGGCCGCCCTGGTGGTGCTGGGTATTTTGGCCCGTAACTACCCGGATCAGAAGGCCCTGTTCTTCGGTCTGGCTTGCCTGTTTGTGCTGCTCTGCCTCGCCTACATCGCGGTGCGCGAGTACGTCAAGCAGTCTGTGATTCACGCCCAGGAGCTCAGCGAGATGTCGGAGGAGGAGCTGCGCGCCTACATGGAGCACCAGACTTCCCATCCGCATGCGTACTCGTTGGAAAATGCTGGCGATACGTTTGAGCCACAGACGAAGGTGTCGTCGGCAAGCGTGAAGACTTCCCCAGAAGGTGAAGCCTAATGAGAAACGTTCTTGAAATTGTGCGGAACGACTTTCGGGTGATCCGCCAGAACACGATGACCGGCATCATGGTTTTCGGTCTGGTGCTGATTCCGCTGCTGTTCACCTGCTTTAATGTGCTGGCCAGCTGGGAGCCGTTTGAGAACACCGAAAAGCTGAAGATTGCGGTCGCCAGTAATGACCGTGGTCATCGCACGGATATCGGTGCGATTGACGTCAACTTGGGCAATGAGGTGCTGTCGAAGCTGAGCCGTAACCACGAAATTGACTGGCAGATTACGGATTCTGAGGACGCCATCGACGGCACTAAGTCCGGTGACTACTACGCGGCAATCGTGCTTCCGGAGAACTTCAGTACTGAACTGATGACCTTCTACGTCCGGGGTACCAAGGCGCCTAAGCTGACGCTCTATACGAATGAGAAGAAGAACGCGCTTTCGTCAATCATTACGAGTAAGGGCGCGAGTGGCGTTATTCAGGAGATTGACAAGAACTTCACGCAGGTCGTCGCCAGTGTTGGGCTGGGCGTGATCACCTCGCTGGATGAGTATCTAAACACCTCCGACTCCAAGCAGGCACTGACGCGCGTGCAAAACCGCGTTGATGACACCGCCGCGCGGCTGCGCTCCGGTGCGCAGACTGCTCGTTCGCTGTCCACGCTGGTGGAGACCACCGTGCCGCTGGTGGAGACCGCGGATTCCATTTTGGAAAACGCTGGTGCGCGGATGGACATTCTGCGCAATGGTTCGGGTGACGGCAACGTCGCAGGCGATCTGGAAGCCGCGGTCGGCAATGTTCGCGACTCGGTTAGCACGGCGCTCGACGCAACGCAGTCGAGCTACGAAGGCGTGCGCGACCGCGTCAACGAGCTTGTCGACGGCACCCAGGCCACCAGCGGCGCGACCGCAGATACCTTTGACGCGATGGCGGCCAAATTCGGCCAGCAGGCCGATGGCCTGACTGCGATGCGCGACCGCCTGGAGGACACCGTTGGGGCAGTGGTTCCGGGTGTCGCTAAGCCGGGCTATGACCGCGCGATTTCCGATCTGAACACCTCGATTGCTCGCACCCGTGGGCTGCAGGAGAGTTTCTCCGCCGTGGCAGCGGATTTGCGTGGTGGCCGGGATACGGGATCGTCGATAAGCCAGGCGAAGGACGCTTTCACGGCTGCGATTGCGGCTGTGGAAAATGCCAAGAACTCCTACGAGCAGAACCTGCGTCCGCAGATCGACGCACTGTCGGAGCCGGTGTCGCGTCTGAGCAACGACATCGAGGTCATTGGCGAGGACATTCGCGGCATCCGCGGTACGATTTCCGGCTCGCCGGTGGATACGCTGCGTAAGACCAGCGCTGCCACAATGGGCCTGAGCAACCGTTTTGATGATCTGGCCGCTCGCTTCGACGAGATTCACAACGCGCTGGAAGAGGCGAAGGACACCGGGGACCTCTCGCGAATTGCTGAGGCCGTCGGTGATGACCCAAGTGCCCTGGCAGCGCAGTTGGCCGCGCCGGTGCAGGTCGAGGAAGACCCCGTCTTCCCAGTCCAGAGCTTCGGTGCGGGTATGGCGCCGTTCTATGCGACCCTCGCGCTGTGGATCGGTGCGTTGCTGTCGTCGGTGCTGATCCGCACCACGGTCCGTAGCCGCGACGGTCAGAAGGTCGGCGATGATGAGGCCGAGAATGTGGTCAGCGATGCAGTCGATGATGCGCAGGGCGATGCAGCCAGCGATGAAATCGACGAGCCGACCAGTGACGCACAAATCAACGCTGCGCAGGCCGAGGACTACACCCGCGTCGAGAAATACTTCGGCCGGTTCGCCACCTTCGCCAGCGTGGGCCTGGTTCAGTCCACACTGATGGTGTTGGGACTCCAGGTGTACGTGGGCATCGAGCCCGCGCACCGATTCCTGATGCTGCTGGCCAGCTGGGTGATTTCGCTGGTGTTTATGATGATTGTCTTCTCGTTCGTCTTCACCTTCGACAACGCCGGCAAGGCCATCTGCGTGCTGTTGCTGGTGATGCAGGTCTCGGCCGCAGGTGGCGCGTATCCGCTGCCGCTGGTGCCACAGTGGGTCCAGAACATTAGCCCGTGGCTGCCGGGTACCTACGCGATTGATATGTTCCGCAGCTCCATCGCCGGTATTTACGAGGCCGACTACTGGAAGCTGATGTTCATGTTGGCGCTGTTCATCATCCCGTCGTTGATTCTGGCGCTGGGCCTCCAGCGCATCTTTGAAAAGGGAATCAACGGCATCAAGGACGCAATCGAGGAGACGAAGGTGATGGCCACCTCGTAAGTGGCCTAATCCTCCGCCTCCGGCACTGCGCCCGCCTCGTCGCTCTCGCGCTCGGCTTCCGGCTCGCCCTTGCCGTCGCGCGAGAGCTTCCGCAGCCACCAAATCAGCAGCGCAATGATCACCGCCGCTGCTGCCAGGATGGCCCACATCCACCACTGCCACTGCGAACCGCTGCCGTCGAACACGGACTCCTCGTCAGGATCCATCGGCACCTGATGCCCCGTCACCAGCAGTCGGTGCGTGTTAATGCCGTAAGGCGTGCACGTAATCAGGGTGATCAGGTCTTCTCCGGGGACGCGTCGTAAAGCATCGGTTTCATCCGGCTTTACGACGGCTACGTCGTGGACCTCATACTTCAACTTGTGACCCGCGACTGCGATGTAGAACGCGTCGCCCTTCTTGACCTTGTCGAGGTTGTCCCACAGCGTCGCATTCTGCAGACCCGTATGCGCCGACAGCGACGCGTGACGACCTTCACCCTCGCCCACGCCGCCGACCGGGAAGTCGGTGCCGTAGAGGTGACCGACACCGCGCGAAAGCGACTTTTCCGACGTGCCGTGGAAAATGGGCAGGTCAGAGTTGATGGACGGGATGACGATGCGACCGAGCGCGTCGGTCTCGCCAAGCACGTCGAGGTAGTGGCGGTAGCGCTGGTACTCCGGGGAAGACTCGTCATCGGAGGTGGTCCAGGCATCGCCGGGATTGACCTCGCCGAGGCTGGCGTTGTACTCGTGGGCCTCATTCCAGGCGGTGTCCAAGACCTCAGGAGGAGCGGATTTCTCCAGCTTGGAGTACTCATCTGCGGCGCGGGCCTGCAGGAAGTTGTTCCACTGCGTTGCGACAACCGGGTACAGCAGCACGCCCAAACCGCCAATGATCAGCAGCAGGGCGATGATGGTGTTCGAGTTGAGCTTCTTGCCCTTTTGGGGCTTTGCTTCGGTGTTGGTTGCCCGCTTGGAATGGGAATGACGCCCCATCGAGTCCTACCTTTGGTGACCTTGTGCATAGCGGCCACGGGTCTTTCTCACCAGGGACAGTTCCCGGGCAGGGATAGCCAGGCCGACAAATCGCTAACGACTTAATAAGTGCAAATACCAATTTATGTCATGCGGCCCGGGAGAGTTGAACTCTACTTACCGCGCGGCGGCATCGGTGGAGTCTGTGGTGGTGATTTCGGTGCTTGGGGCGTCGGTGCTTGGGGTGTCTGCGGTGCTTGGGGTGCTTGCGGCGGTGGAGGTGGCCTCTGCCGGCCGAGCCGCCAGGGCAATAGTGGCAGAAATCATGGTCACCAGTGCGATAAACAGCGCCACCCACTGCACACCAACTGCCTGGAAGCGCTCACCAAGAACGATGTATCCCAAGCTGAAGGCAACGATCGGCTCCACGACGGTCATAGCTGGTAGCGAAGCTTGCAACGGTCCCGCGTTAAAAGCCGCCTGCTGCAGGCCGACGCCAATAACCGCCAGTGCCACCAGCAGCCAGAGTTCCCAGGAGAGCAGGAGTTGGACGAGTCCGCCGTTGACATAGGTATCGACCACCGACTTAGACAGCAGCGCGACGAAGCCGTACAGCCAGCCGGTTGCCGTGCCGAGCAGCAGGGCCTTCGGGTTCTGGCGTAGCACTCCGCGCTGTTTGGTGTCTGAGCCGCCGCCGGCGCCGGTGCCGGTGTTGGGCCACTGAACTGCAGCGGCGTAAAGCCCGCAGGTGACCACGCCACCGACGGCGAGAGCCCATCCCCACAGGTAGGTGGGGATATCGGTGGAGCCGGCAGTCGGCTTGCCGAGCAACACCAGCGTCGCCACCGCAAAAGTAAGCGCCACGGACCAGATCATCTCTGACCGCGAAATCCGCCGACCGTTGACCTTCGCTGCCAGCGGGAGCGTGAGCATCAGCTTCATGACCAGCAACGGCTGCACCAGGAGCAACGTGCCGAATGCCAACGCCGTGACCTGAAATACATACCCGGCAATCGCCAGGCCCGAGCCCAGCCACCAGCGCGGCAGCTTCAGGGTCTTCGCCACTCCGCGAAGTGTGCTGGTGCCCTCTTCCAGTGTTCCGGAGAGGTTGTGGCGGATGACGGTTCCCCACGCGATGCTGAGTGCGGACAGCAGTGCCAGTATCGCTGCGAGAAGGTCATTGTTCACGTAGGAGATGCTAGGCACGCAACACTTGTCATGTCCACTTCGCAGGGGTTGGGCGGGGCAGTGCTTGGTGCCCGCAGCGCCTCGGGAATTAGCTGGTTCGGCCAAGAAGCTGACTGAGCCCGGAGTGGAGCTGGCTGAGCCCGGAGTTCTTGGCACAGTACCGAGAGTTACTGACTAGGTTTATGTCAGTTTTGACAAGTTTCAGGGCATATTTTTGTCATAAACTTAGTCAGTTTCACATTTGCAGCCCGCAGCAGCGTCCGATCCGCACCCAACCCATGCCCAATAACCCCGCAACCCCTACGCAACCCGATCCAAACCCTCCACGCAACCTCCGCAAGCTACGTTTTGGTAACCCACTATGTAATTACGAATGCGACTCAAGTAAATTGAGTCAATAATAGTTACGTGCATATAGTTGCCTAGTTTTTGGAGGTTGCCGACCATGGCACTGGTTGTGCAGAAGTACGGTGGTTCATCCCTGGAGAGCGCCGAACGCATTCGTCGTGTTGCAGAACGAATTGTGGAAACCAAAAAGCAGGGCAATGACGTCGTGGTTGTGTGCTCCGCAATGGGCGACACCACCGATGAGCTTCTGGACCTCGCTGAGCAGGTCAACCCGGTCCCGCCGGGACGCGAGATGGATATGCTCCTGACCGCCGGTGAGCGTATTTCCAATGCACTGGTCGCTATGGCGATTGCAAGCCTCGGCGCCTCGGCCCAGTCTTTCACCGGTTCACAGGCCGGCGTGATCACCACGGAGCGCCACGGTAACGCCCGCATCGTCGAGGTCACTCCGGGCCGTGTTCGTGAGGCTCTCGATGAGGGCCATATTTGTCTGGTGGCTGGTTTCCAGGGGGTGAACCGCGAGACCAAGGACGTCACTACGCTGGGCCGTGGTGGCTCGGATACCACTGCGGTCGCGCTCGCGGCAGCCCTAGAGGCGGACGTCTGCGAGATTTACTCCGACGTGGACGGCGTGTACACCGCGGATCCGCGCATTGTGCCGGACGCACAGCGTTTGGACAACATTTCCTTCGAGGAGATGTTGGAGATGGCCGCGGTTGGCGCGAAGATTTTGCAGCTGCGAAGTGTCGAATACGCCCGTGCGTTTAATGTCCCGTTGCGTGTGCGTTCGTCGTATAGCAATGAACTTGGCACCCTTGTTGATGGATCGATGGAGGATATTCCTATGGAAGAAGCAGTGTTGACCGGTGTGGCGCATGACCGCTCCGAGGCGAAGGTGACCGTGCTGGGCATTCCGGATGATCCGGGCCAGGCGGCGAAGATGTTCCGTGCTGTTGCGGATGCGGAGATCAACATCGATATGGTGCTGCAGAACGTCTCCACCGTCGCGGATAACCGCACTGACATTACTTTCACGTGCCCGCGCGAGGATGCTCCGAAGGCGATGGCGTTGCTGAAGAAGCTGCAGGCTGACAACGACTGGAAGGACGTGCTTTACGACGATCACGTGGGCAAGGTCTCCTTGGTCGGTGCTGGCATGAAGTCCCACCCGGGTGTGACTGCGACGTTCTGTGAGGCGCTCGCTGATGAGGGTGTGAATATCGATCTGATTTCCACTTCTGAGATTCGTATCTCGGTGCTGGTTAATGACCAGGATGTCGATAAGTCTGTGAAGGCCCTGCACGACGCTTTCAATCTCGGTGGAGACACTGAGGCTGTTGTTTACGCTGGTACGGGACGTTAAGGAGTTTTCATGACCACGATTGCTGTTGTTGGTGCCACTGGCCAGGTTGGTCGTGTGATGCGCACTCTTCTGGCGGAGCGTAATTTCCCGGCCGATAAGGTTCGTTTTTTCGCTTCTGCTCGTAGTGCGGGCAAGGAGTTGGAGTTCCGCGGCGAGAAGATTGTTGTCGAGGATGTCGCGGCTACTTCTGACGAGGATCTGAAGGGCATTGATGTCGCGGTGTTCTCCGCTGGCGGCACGCTGTCGAAGGAGCAGGCTCCGCGTTTTGCGGCTGCTGGCGCTGTTGTTGTTGATAACTCGTCGGCGTGGCGTAAGGATCCGGAGGTCCCGTTGGTGGTCTCCGAGGTCAACCCGGATGCTTTGCAGGACATCCCGAAGGGAATTGTCGCTAATCCGAACTGCACCACGATGGCCGCGATGCCGGTGCTCAAGCCGCTTCACGACGAGGCCGGGTTGCAGCGTCTGCGTGTGTCCTCCTACCAGGCCGTCTCGGGTTCGGGCCTTGCTGGCGTGAATACTCTGGCTGGCCAGGTGCGCGAGAACATCGACAACCTGGAGAAGCTGACCACTGATGGTTCGGCTCTGGTAGCGGAGGACTTTGGTCCGTACGTCGCACCGATTGCTTTCAACGCGCTGCCGGTGGCCGGCAACTTTGTTGATGATGGTTCGCTGGAGACCGATGAGGAGCAGAAGCTCCGCAATGAGTCCCGCAAGATTCTGTCTATCCCTGAGCTGGCTGTTGCTGGTACTTGTGTGCGTGTTCCGGTGTTCACTGGCCACACGCTGGTGATTCACGCTGAGTTTGAGAATGCGCTGTCCGTGGAGAAGGCAACCGAGCTGCTGGAGTCCGCGCCGGGCGTGAAGGTCGTTGACGTTCCGAATCCGCTTGCCGCCGCTGGTGTGGATGAGTCCCTGGTGGGTCGTATCCGTGTCGATCAGTCGGTTCCGGAGGGGCGTGGCCTGGTGCTGGTTGTCTCTGGCGACAATCTGCGTAAGGGCGCTGCTCTGAATACCATCCAGATTGCGGAGTTGTTGGTCGCTGACCAGTAGTTGAGCGCAGTACTTAAAAGCGCAAAAAGTTAAGCCTCGGCACTTAGCGAACTTCGTGCTCTCAATGACAACTACTCCCCACTAGTCGGTAACTGATTTCTCAGTCCAACTAATGGGGAGCAGTTCACATTGTTGCGGTAGGGGGCCTATTTTTTCTTATTGACGCCCACGCTTTCCGCTTGGCTGCAGCGCCAGCGGAATGTGAGATTGTGCGAGCGCAGTGCTGGGGGGATTGCGTCACGGGAGGCGCCGGCGCCCTATTTGGCGGCGTGAGGATGTGCAGATGTCGCTAGACCGGGAATGCGTGGCCGACGGCGCCGTATTTGGGGCGCTAGCAGGGGTGAATGTCGCTAGAACGGGAATGCGTTAAAGACACTGATTTGCAGCTCCGCAAAACTGCAGGTCAGGGAATTGTCGCAAGATTCGTAGGCGCGCCTGTGCTGACAGATTCCCGTTCTAGCGACATTTCGACCTTCGAAGTGCAACTTTTCCGACAGTTGGTGCCACGAGTTGCAATAGCGCGAGCATCTCGGCATTGAGAGCCAGGGTGGCTAGGGTGGCCAGGGCGGTGACAGTGGCCAGGGTGGCTAGGGTGGCCAGCGTGGCGACGGTGGCCAGGGCGGCGATGGAGTCGGTAGCGGCCGAGCAGGAAGCGGACTAATTTAGGGTAGCCTGTTGTGTGGTTAGCCTTACCTGTGTAATATAGGCTCGATTGCTGTGTTGGCCGTAGCCGAAAGAGGCCATCAGTCTCTTGGGGCTACGGGTACTTTACAGCGTTTCAAAGAGTTCCTTACGCGTTAGGTTTTCACATGTTTCGAAACAATTCGCTGACCCGTCGAGCGGCGCTGAAGACCGCCGCTGTCTTGGCAGCATCCACTCTTGTTCTGTCTGGTTGCTCCCGAGGCGACGACGCGGCGGCGTCAAAAAATGAGGGCACCGGGGACGAGCGCATCGCCGCAGTTGGCCTGGGAGACAGCGATACCTTGCTCGCTCTAGGCATCCAACCAGTCCTCGTAGCGCCCTGGGGTGCTGAGGGAGATGTTGATGCATCTGGCGTCGGCCCATGGGCTACCGAAAAGCTCGGTGACAACAAGCCTGAAGTGGTTTACGGTACTGCCAACGGATTCACTGCTGAAATCCTGGAGAAGATCTCCGCCGCTGATCCGGACAAGATCATTGCGGTGAACTCTGCCGTAGACGCGCAGGCGAAGAAGGCGCTTAATGACATCGCCCCAACCACCGTTAAGCCAGACGGTGCCACGGACTGGCAGATCCCCTGGCGGGATCAGGTCAACCAGATCGCCGGCGCTGTAGACAAGCAAGAAGAAGGCGACAAACTCGTCGAAGAAACGCAGAAGGCCTTCGATGATTTCCAACAGCAGCACCCTGAGCTCAAAGGCAAGCGTGCGGCTATCGTCATGCCTTATCAGGGAAAGATCGGCCTGTACACCTCCGGTGACGGTCGCGGGCAGTTTATCAAGAGTCTGGGCTTCGAGATCCCGAAGGAGCTCGAAGGTAACGGGGGCGAGTTCTACCGCGACATCGCACCTGAGAACTACAGCGACCTCAACAACGTCGATTACCTCTTCATCCTTGATTACCAGGGTGCCGCCGATACCTTGAAGAAGGATCCAACATTCAGCAAGCTGGACGTTGTTCGCGAAGGCAAGGTCCGCTGGATGGACGAAAACGTGGGCAATGCAATGAGTATGCCGAACCCATTGACCATCCCCTGGGCAGTCGACAAGTTCTCTGACGCAATTTAATTGAAAGTGTCCGTTTCAAGAACTCGACATTCTTTGGTGTTTTCCCGGCGTTTGCTTACTTCGGCCGCACTCGTTGGCTTGGCTTTGCTGCTGCTTGCCTCCCTGTACTTGGGTTCCAAAGATCTTTCCATTGGCGAAGTGACCAGCATCCTCATGCATGGTCCGCACCCATCTACGCAATCCGGCATCATTTGGGACTTGCGCGTTCCGCGCACCCTCTTGGCTGTGATCACAGGCGCAGCCCTGGCTATGGCGGGTGCCATTGCTCAGAGCTGGACCCGCAACCCCCTGGCAGATCCCGGCATTATCGGCGTGAACGCTGGAGCAAGTTTCGCAGTCGCTGCGGCACTGACCTTGGGCTGGGCAACGACGGTCGGGGAGCGGACACTTGTAGGGCTCGTCGGGGCGGCCGTCGCTGCCTTAATCGTGCTGTTGATTTCCCGCGTATCGCGTAACCCGCTAACTCTGGTACTCGTGGGCGTGGGAGTTACCTTCGCCCTGCAAGCGGCCACGAATATGCTGAGCCTCTATTCTTCCGACACCCTGGAAGGGCTCCGCCGCTGGACCGTTGGCTCTACAGCTGGGCGGGGTATGGAAGACGTGGCCTTAGCTGCTTTAGGTCTAGCACTAGGTGCTCTATGTGGTGCGCTTGCAGCACGCCCGCTGGATCTACTTGCGATGGGAGAGGACTCCGCCCGTTCCCTTGGCAGCTCGCCCACGAGAACCCGCTTGTTGGCTGCCGCAGCGGTGATCATCCTCGCCGGCTCGGCGACAGCCACTGTGGGGCTTGTGACATTCGTGGGCTTCGCCGTGCCACACCTACTACGCCCGTTTACCGGCCCGTCCCTGACTCGCCTCTTGCTGCCGACCGGCATTGTTGGTGGCGCGGCTGTGTTGCTAGCCGATATTGTGGGCCGCTTCGTCCTGCAGCCTAACGAGCTGGAAATGTCCATTGTCTTAGCTATTGTCGGTGCCCCAGTGATGATTCTGGCGGTGCGACGTAAGAAGAGTTCACCGACCTCGAATGACTCGGAGCTGACGATATGAGCGATATGACGTCTATCCGTAGTATTAAGCGTTCACGAAGCAGACGCGTCCTGGCGGCTTCGGCAGGGTTCGCCCTCATAGCGGCTCTTTGTTACTGCTTAATCCTGGGGCAAGGAGCGGTGAAGCTCAGCCCGATGGAAGTCATCGAGGTTCTCACCGGTGGGGGCACACAGCAAGCAATCAACGTGGTGTGGGATCTCCGCCTGCCTGTAGCAATCGCTACCGTTCTGGTCGGCGCGGCTCTAGGGCTGGCAGGTGCGTGGACTCAGACCATGGCCCGCAATCCGCTGGCCAGCCCGGACATTCTCGGTGTATCCGGCGGCGCGGCGGTTTTGGTTGTGGCGGGCACCGTAGTTACCCGCCCTGCATGGAGTGAGGGGGTGCCGACGTTCTGGTGGCGTGCTGCACTCGCTTTGCTTGGCGCACTAGTGATCGTTGGTTTGCTCGTTCTACTCGGTGGCTTCGGGACGTCGCAGCGCGTAGTGGTCATCGGCCTGGCACTGTCTTTCCTCACGCAGTCTTTAGTGCAGTATCTCCTGCTCCGGGCTGACTTAACTCGTGCCACGGATGCCCAAACTTGGCTCGCTGGGTCTACCGGCTTTGTGCGTATGGAAGCTTTGTTTCCTATGGTGTTGGGCCTGTTGCCCTTCGTAGTTTTAGGCCTTTGTGTTACGCGCGATGTCCCTCTTCTTTCTCATGATGACGCCACCGCGTCCACACTTGGGGTAAATGTCACGAGGGTGCGCGCTATTTTGCTCATTGCCGCAACGGGCATTGTCGCGGTGGTGGTTTCCTTTGTCGGCCCAATTGGATTCGTGGCACTATTGGCTCCTCAGCTGGCCAAGCTGGTGGCCGGAACGCCCACGCCCCATCCGTTGTGCTCTACTTTTGCAGGCGCTGCTCTATTAGCTGCGTGCGCCGTCGTGGCGGGCGCACTGCCATTTACATCCCCTGTGGGTTTGGTTACCGCCATCATCGGTGGCCCCGCGTTGGTGTTGCTTGTGTGGTTGGCGGCCCGTCGCGGAACTCTGAAAGGAATGGTTCAATGAACGTTCAAGTTGATCACGTCACCGTGGGCTACAACGACGGCCCAAGCATTGTTAAGGACGTGTCTTTCACTGCAGAGCCCGGGAAGGTCACCACGCTCTTAGGCCCCAATGGTTGTGGCAAGTCGACGTTGCTCAAGACGCTTTCTCGGCTGCTTGCTCCCGCCGAAGGACGGGTTCTTGTAGAGAAAAAGGACGTGCATAGTTTGCGGTCGCGCGAAGCCGCCCAACTAATTGCGCTTTTGCCACAACACCCGCTGTGTCCGGCGGGATTGACCGTTGGAGAACTTGTGGAGCGCGGACGGCACCCTTATCGTCGATCGCTCTGGGGTGGGGGAGCGACGGCGTCAGAAGATAAAGAAAAAGTGCGCGAGGCGCTGAAGAAGACGAAGGTTGACCATCTTGTTGCCCGCGACGTGGCGGAGCTTTCTGGCGGCCAGCGGCAGCGGGTCTGGATGGCGATGGTGTTGGCGCAGGATACGCCAATTGTGCTGTTGGACGAACCGACTACCTACCTAGATCCGGCACATGCGATAGAGATTCTAAGTATCGTGCGGGAGCTCGCTCAAGAGGGCAAGACGGTGATTACCGTACTTCATGATCTTGGCCTGGCGGGAGCTTTTAGCGACGAGATGATCGTCATGAAGGAAGGGGAAAAGATCGCCGAGGGTTCTCCAAAGGAGGCTCTGACGGTGGATGTGTTGCGCGAGGCATATGGCCTGAATGCCGAGGTGTGGGAAGATCCCCGCGGTATGGCTCCGATTATTGTGCCGCGAGGGATTGTGGCTAATTAAGGCCGTGCCCTGCCTAGGAACCAATAGGGGCACCACTGCACGGATTCGCTATTGAGGCCCCAGGTGTGAATTGCGTGGCGCCGTACTTCCTTGCAGAGCTGTCCTTCACCCGCGACCCAGACGTACTTCGACTGTGTTGCGGGGTGTTCGGCACGGTCCAGTTGCTGTAGGTGGGACATCACTGCCGTGCTGAAGTCCGTTGTAGCGCTAAACAGCACTTCTAGGCTGCCCAGCTTGCTCTCCCAGTCGGCGACGAGGGATGGCTCGAGGTCACCATGGTTCTCGGCGACCACTACGAGGTGTATGTCGCGCAACTGTTCCGGGGCAAACGCATCCGCGTAATCCAAAATGGCGCGAACGGAAGGTACGGCAGATGGGTCTGCGATAAGTGTTTGTGAACTTTGCGCGCGGTGCCAGAGGCCCTGGCATGTCCAGATGCCTACCTGGTCGCCAACACGAGTTGCAAGAGCCCAGGCGAGCCCTGGTCCGACGTGCTCATCCTTTGGATTTTTGACGCCATGTGTCGCCACGTCGAAAGTTATCTGTCCGCACTCGGGATCGAGTGAGCGTACGGTGTACCAACGTAAATTTGGGCGTTGGGTCTCCGGCATGGCTGTAACGCTTGCGCGGATATTGGCGCCACCTCCGTGGAGGGGTAAATGGAGATTCTCGCCGGGCTTAGCCGGCATAAAGAGGCCAAAGAATTCGTCCGGGCCGGAAAGCTGAAAGCCGACTAGCTCGGGGGAGCGGATGACAATCCTCTGCAGGTTTTCTGCCGGGGCGCTGACGTCATAAACAGTGGCGCGGATGATTCGATGGTGCGGTTCAGAAGGGGCGGCCAAGAGTAGGTGGTCAGAAAAGGCCGCGCGGTAGGCGGAAGTGTTCGTCGGAGTGTTCAGGGTAACTGGGTTCGAGGTCATAGTGGGAGTTAACTTACCCTTACCTAAAGCAAAAGTGAAAGGGTGAGGGGCAGAAAAAGCCCCGCGGGGATCCGAGGTGAACTGGTCCCCGAAAGTTGGACTGGTTTAACTCTAGGCGGTTAGGGCTTCAAGGGTCTGATTTCGATATTGCATCGGGGTCAGGCCCTTGAGTCGTTGTTGGACGCGTTCGGTGTTGTACCACTGGATGTATTCGTCGATTACTTGGTTGAACTCTGCGACCGTGTCGAAGACTTCTCCGTGGTACATCTCGGTTTTCACGTGGCCGAAGAAGTTCTCCATGACCGCGTTGTCGTAACAGTTGGCTTTACGCGACATCGACTGAACACCGCCGTTGTCGCCGATCAGGTCACGCCACGAGGCATGCTGGTACTGGAAACCTTGATCGGTGTGCATCATCCACCCGGGTTCAGGTGCCCACGCCGCGATCACCTTGGGCAAAGAATCGGTGGTCAACGCTGTCGACGGCGATGTAGCCACAGTGTGGGCAACGATTGAGCGGTCGAACAAGTCCATCACCGGTGACAGGTAGACCTTGCGGCCTGCAACCCTGAACTCGGTGACGTCGCTGACAAAGACGGTATTTGGCTGATCCGGGGTGAATTTGCGGTCAAGCTTGTTGTCGGCAATGTGGCTGATCGTCCCGGTGTAGGAAACATAAGGTCTACGTTGGCGGATCTTGGCTCGCAGCCCCATCTCGCACATGAGTTTGTAGACGAGTTTGTGGTTGACCACCCACCCCTGGTTACGCAGGTCAAGTAGTACTCGTCGGTAGCCGTAGCGATGCTTGTTACGCTCGAAGCTTTCCCGAATCGCTTGCTTGAGCTCGGCGTGCTTATCTGGCTTACTGAGTCGTTTCTGGTGGTAGAAGAACGTCGACCGTGGCATACCTGCTGCCTCTAGGAGGTACTCCAAGCGGTGGTGCGACTTGAGGATGACAATCGCCTGGACTTTCAGGCGCGTCCCTGATTCCTCAAGTCCCGCAATTTTTTTAGATAGGCATTTTCGGCCCGCAACCGTTCGTTTTCGCCACGCAGCTTGTCTTCCTCCGACAGCGGCTTCGGCGTGACCGATCCTTTGGGTCTGCCCTTCGGCTTCGGTTTCAACGCGTCATCGCCGTCTTTGCGCCATTTCCACGACCACCCGCGGACCAGCTGCTGTGATGACAGGCCAAATTCACGTGCAAGATCCATCGCTGTCTCGCCAGCAAGGTGGCGTTGGACAACTTCCTTCTTGATCTCGAACGAGTACTGCTGCTTAGTCGGTTTCTCCACAAGACATAGCCTGCATGCAGCTTAAACCGACGACAGAGCATACGGGCGGCATACTTGGAGACACCAAGGGCATTGGCAGCGGCTGTATAACCCATGCCTTGCTCAAATAGTTCAACCAACTGCTCGCGCTGATATTCACTTAGCGAACTTCGTGCTCTCAATGACAACTACTCCCCACTAGTCGGTAACTGATTTCTCAGTCCAACTAATGGGGAGCAGTTCATTAGGTGCCGAGGCTTTTCTGCTGGAAAAGGCGAGCCTGGTTTGGGGTGACCAAACGGCTAGCAATGTGACCCGTGACATGCGACGTTTGGGCATAAGTGCAGGTTAAATTTTGCCGTTATTCTGTTTCCAATTTCCTGGCTGAAGTGGGTCGAATTTCTATATTGTGACCGTTTTTCATCACCGGTACGGTTTTCGTGTGAGCACGGCAGTGGCCGCAAAGGAGAAGGCGAGAAGCCCTTTACCTTCAGCTCTGGGCATCGCGCCACACCATTTATCTACACTTCATTTTTCTAAAGGATCATCATGGATAACCTGTGCAATATCTGCGAACTGATTTCCTCCTTGCCAGCACCGGCTCCGCTGCCGGTACCTGAGTTCAACGTGAACTTCCCGGAGGGCCCACTGGTTCAGGTCGACTCACTGTTCCCGAACTTCCACTCTCTGACTGAGGGCGGCAACCTGGGTCTGCAGAACGTCGGTGGCGATCAGGACAACGCTCTGCAGAACGTTGGCGGCAACCAGGGTCTCCAGAACGCTGGCGGCGATCAGCTGAACGGCGGAGACCAGATTGGCGGCGACAAGCTGGACAAGGGCGACAAGGTCGGCGGCGACCAGGTTAACGACAAGGGCCAGATTGGTGAGCGTCAGTCCGGTTTCCAGACCGGTGGCCAGGACCAGAGCCTGCAAAACGTCGGTGGCGACCAGGGTCTGCAGAACGGTGGCCAGGAGCAGGGTCTCCAGACTGGCGGTAAGAACCAGAACGGCCTTCAGACTGGCGGCCAGGAGCAGGGCCTGCAGACCGGTGGTAAGAACCAGGGTGGCCTCCAGACTGGCGGCCAGGAGCAGGGTGCCCAGACCGGCGGCAACAACCAGGGTGGCCTGCTGGCCGAGGACGGTGCGGGTGACAACCTGCCAGTCGACCTGGACCTCACCGGTGCAAAGGCTATCTAAGGCCGTTTAAGCTGACTTAGGCACTGCACTACAATGACACTGCGCAGCTATTAGCTCTCGCGGCTATTAATACGTAACAGCGCACGAGCGCCTTCTCACTCCTTGCGGAGTGGGGAGGCGCTTTTTTGTGTTTATAGCTGGCGACGTTGGGTCGATCCGAGTTACTGACTGCGTTTATGTCAAAAATGGCCCGAAAAATGTCCTGAAAGCGTCATAAACTCGCACAGTTTCACATTTGCAGTCCCCTATTCAGTCGCGTTTTACATAACGTGATCTGTTGGAATGCCGTGAATCAGACCCATTTTTGTCTATTAACCGCGGATGGAGAGGTTGGGGCGGAGAGGCGATTATTTATGCAGCCGCAATTAGCACACAATTATGTGGCTTATTAAATGATGTCCGGGGATTCTTTTGTAAATAGTCTTGAGACATCATTTTTGCTCTTAGAGATTTATTGGCTTGCATTTTCATTAGGTGGGGGTGGGGTGTCATTTGTGCCGTAACTCACAATTATGAAAATCGTGACATGGGAGACATTCTAACCCAAATTAATGGGCGGGGATTCATTGAAAAAACTTCATATGCGCAGGTTAATCGTGATTTTATGGGTTGAATGGCTAGGTGTCGTGGCGAAAGGTGGAACTTCGGCATGTGTGTGGTGTCCAAATGTCCACCCCAGAAAAAATATGCAAACAACAATTATTGACATTGAAATAAAAGACAATAGGGGTGGCAATTAAATGGCTCAACAAACATAAAATGTATTTGTTATATTCGGGGACGGCCAACGCTATAAATGAGAATTAGAAGGCGATGTCAACTGGGCTACCTGTGATGGGGGCTGGAGACGCTTATGCGTGGTCATTGATTGTTAATTGAAGGCTGGAAAGGTAGCGAAAGGTGTATAACGCACTGAAATCGAAGGAAGGGGGAGGGCTCATGTTCGGTCGTTTTACAAACGAGAAGCGCTGGTTGGCGCTTTTTAGCTTCGTGGCTGTGCTCGCTCTTTTCTTCGCTAAATCTCCAATAATTGCGCATGCGCAGGAGGCAGAAGACACTGGCGAAACCCTGACGATCCAGAAGATTTTGAGTGTTCCTGGAACAGTTAAGGGTGTTGAAGCCAATGGAAATGTCCGTGATTTTGGGCCACTCATTGCGGCATTTGACGAGGCTGCAACTCCATTTGGTAGCCACAAAATGGGTTACTGCATTGAGGCCAGCGTCGCCGGTGATCTGTATGACACCGGTCGTGTGCAGAACTTCAGTCAGTTCTCGCGCAGTACAGATACCAATAACAAGCTGCGGAACGACTTTGACCGATACCGGAAGCTCAACTGGATTGCGCACCACGGTTCTCCAGCTGTTGGTTTGGATGAACTGGGGAAGGCAGCTGGAGTTAAAGGACGTCTGAATGTGCTGGACGCCAATAACGCAACTCAATTCGCTCTGTGGCACTTCTCCGATGACATTGACTTCTCCAAGGGCATTCACAACCCATCGACGAAGGCTGTCTACGACTACCTCACTGGTCCGGCTAACGTCGGTCAGGACACCGTCGACGGTACGAACCGCACTGGCTACATTTTCAACAATGGTAAGAAACAAGACATCATCGTGATTGATAATGTCACTCCGTCTTCCGGTGAAGTTCCGGCAGAGCCGACGAAGCCGTCTGAGCCAGAAAAGCCAACCGAGCCGGAGAAGCCGACTACTCCGACCACGCCTGCGGAGACCACGACCCCGTCCGAGTCGACCAAACCGTCCGAGCCAGAAAAGCCGAAGACGCGTAAGCCGTCGATTTCCACTCAGGCTCGACTGAACGGCAACAAGATTGTCGCGGGTGCTGTGGTTAAGGACATCGTGAAGTTCACTGACCTGGTTCCGGGTAAGAACTACCGCCTAGACGCCACCCTGGTGGACAAGGCCAATGCTGATCGCATCCTGGGTACCGGCAGCGTCGAATTCACTCCGGAGACCTCTTCGGGTGAGCAGGCTGTCATGATTACCGTCTCCGATGATGTAGATGAGCCGGTTTCCGCTGCTGTTGCATTTGAAAAGCTGACCTCGACAGAGGTCACCGCTGATGGACAGGACAACACCGATGGTCAGCGGGTAGAGATCGCCTCCCACGAGGACATTAACGACGCAGCTCAGACCGTTCACGGCGAAAAGCCGGAGCAGCCGTCGACCTCCGAAGAGACCCCGACGAGCGAAGAGACGACCGAGGAGACAACGGAGCCGTCGTCCAGCGAGACCGCTACTTCTGAGACCAGTGAGTCTGAGACTCCGACGACGTCGGAAAGCGAAGAGCAGCCGAGCTCTTCGACGACTACTCCTAACACCTCCGAGTCCACGAAGCCGGCCGCTCCGACGGAACCGACCGAGCCGACTGACAGCACTGAGTCGCAGACCACGGAACCGACCGAGCCGACTGAGACTACCGAACCGTCTAAGCCGAGCGAGCCAGCTGATACGCCGCTGGAGCCGGAGCTGCGCACGGTAGCCGAGCTTCAGGGCAACCGCATTGAGGCTAATGCCAAGGTTGTCGACACCGTGCATTTCGAGGGCCTGGTGCCTGGTAAGAACTACACCCTCTCCGGTGAACTGGTTAACAAGGCTGATGGCTCTGTGATTGGTCATGGCGAGGCGACGTTCAAGCCGACGTCGGCAAGCGGTACTGTGACTGTCACTCTTGAGGTGTCTGGCTCTGTTAAGACTCCTGTTGCCGAGGCTGTCGTGTTCGAGCACCTGACCTCTGATGAGGTTGACTCGACTGGTAAGGAAAGCGCTGGTCAGGTCAATGAGATCGCTGACCACGCAGACATCAACGACGCTAGCCAGACCGTGACCGGCGAGGTTCCGGAGAAGCCGGAAGACACCCCGACTGAGGAAAGCGAAACTCCGTCCGAGGAGACGACCGCACCGGAGACCAGCTCGACTGAGCCGACCACGTCCACGGTTCCGGCAACGCCGAGCGACGATGAGCCGTCCGAGCAGCCGGAGACGACACAGCCGGAAGAGCCGTCTGAGACGACAACTCCGTCTACGTCCGAGTCCGAAAAGCCGAGCAAGCCGAGCAAGCCGACTAAGCCCGCTCAGCCGAGCAAGCCGACTAAGCCCGCTCA
>ERZ1031273.125-NODE-125-length-39214-cov-34.065272_pt1 | contig 39214 bp, 39 predicted proteins | sample MGYA00516575_ERZ1031273 | MGnify/ENA primary metagenome ERZ1031273 (study PRJEB33718, sample SAMN03159816) | human skin metagenome | collected 2014-02-25 | study: EMG produced TPA metagenomics assembly of the PRJNA266117 data set (Human skin bacterial metagenome... | reverse complement strand
CGGTGGCAACACCCCCGGATTATGGAAATGTTCACGCAGATAAGCCATGCCGGGCCCGGTGACCGCGCCCCGTGAGGGGGCACCATCACGGTAACGGATCGAACGGCGTCCGTGAATTCGCACCTCAACAACGCCTGCAACTTAGACACTTTTTCACCGGCTCCTTGGGCGGGATTGGCTTACTTTTCTTGAAGTTTTAGACCTAAATCGGCACTCTTCAGAAGTTGTAACTAAACCGAACGTTCGTTACAGTTACTGGAATGACAGGTACCGACCACGCCGCTTCCACGAGGGCTAATCCGCCCACTTCAGTCACCCACAGGTGGATCTTCCTCGCTATCATCAGCGCCGGCCTACTACTCATCGGCATAGATAACTCGGTGCTCTACACTGCTCTGCCGGTTCTGCGCGAGCAGCTCCACACAACCGAGTTAGAGGGCCTGTGGATCATCAACGCCTACCCACTGGTAATCTCCGCACTCCTCCTCGGCACAGGCACCCTGGGCGACCGCATCGGTCACCGCAAGATGTTTCTTGTGGGCCTGACAATTTTTGGCTTCTCATCCCTGGCCGCGGCCTTTGCGCCGCACGCCTGGGCGCTGGTCATCGCCCGCGGCTGTCTAGGACTGGGCGCCGCGACCATGATGCCGGCGACCCTCGCACTGCTACGTGAGACCTTCCGCCACCCTCGTGAACTTGCCACAGCTATTGGCATTTGGTCTGCCACGGCAACACTGGGTGCCGCCGCTGGCCCCGTCGTTGGCGGTTTCCTATTGGAGCACTTCTGGTGGGGCTCAATCTTCCTTATCAACATCCCTGTAGTAATTTTCGCAATCATTGGCACGCTGATTTTTGCTCCGCCGAATCAGCCCAACCCAGCCAAGCGCTGGGATTTCCTCACCAGCCTCTACGCGATGCTGTCCATGCTGGGCCTGGTTTCGCTCATTAAGGAACTCGCTGGTCATCGCTCCTCCACCGTCATCGTCGCAGCTATCGCCTGCGGGCTAGTGGGCGCGGTACTGTTTCAGCGTCGTCAGGCACGTCTCACTGAACCCCTCATCGACTTCTCCGTCTTCCGTTCGCGGATGTTTTCCGGTGGCGTGCTGGCAGCCGCGCTTGCCATGTTTGTCCTGGCAGGCGCCGAATTGATGACGACGCAGCGCTTCCAGATTTCCGTCGGATACACACCACTCGACGCGGGCTTGCTAGTTGCCACCGCGGCACTGGCGTCCTTGCCAGTTGGTGTCATCGGCGGCATGGTGCTGCATCGAGTGGGTTTCCGCACACTCATCACCGGCGGATTCCTCCTCAACGCCATCGGCCTGGCAGGCATGTACTACGGTGTTTCCTCGGGCAATTTCCCGCTCATGATCGCAGGATTGATACTGCTCGGCGCGGGCGCAGGTTCTGTGATGTCGGTGTCGTCGACCGCGATTATCGGCTCAGCCCCGAGGTCAAAGGCCGGTATGGCGGCGGCGATGGAATCCGTGTCCTACGAATTTGGCACACTGATCACCGTCGCAATCACAGGCAGCCTCCTACCCATGTTCTACGCCTTGTTCACGCCTGTCGACGCCAGCATCTCACTCACCGATGCACTTCACACGCCAGCGCTTAACGACGGCGCCCGCGCCGGCCTCGACAGTTCCTACCTGGCCATTTTGATTATCCTGGCTGTCGTTGCTGTCATTGCAGCGATTGCGACTGCGGTGGCATTCCGCGGCAACCCGAAGGAGACTGAATATGCGCACGAGTAAGCGCACTGCCATTCTCGACACAATCGTTGAGATTATCGAGACAAATGGCTTTTCCGAGGTCACCTACGAAAATGTCGCAACTCAATGCGGAATGAGTAAATCAGGGTTGATTTACCACTTCCCCTCCCGCGAAGACATGATTCGCAGCGTCCATGAGCACATGGCGCAGTTATGGGAAGAGGAGCTTATCGAAGCCGCGGGTGGGCCCGCAGAGGAGGTATCCCCCGCCAACCGCCTACGCGCAAACCTCCAGGTCTCGCTGGATACAGCAACGAGGGCCGAGCTACTCATGTCCATCGACTCTGCCGCCGACCCGGAGCTGCGCGAGATCTGGACGCGCCTTTTGCGCCGGTGGAATCCGCCGGTAGAACAGATTGCCACCGATGAGGAAGCCTGCATGGCCTACGTTGTCCAAATGATTTCCGATGGACTCTGGGCCAACGACTACCTCAACGGCAATCAGCTCACGAAAGCACAGCGTAAGGCAATCGCCGAGGCCGCGGCAAAGCTGATTCCAGAGTCGATGGAGTAGCCAGCTCTAAACGCCCTTGCGCTGAACGTCCTTGAGCTCGGAGTCAGTAGCCAGGCCGTAGTTAGCACCCTCATAGACGGCCTTTGCTCGACTCGTTCCGCCGAGCACATACTCACTAAAAGACAGCACCAGCGAGCCAAGCACATTCTTGGACGGATCATCCAGGTAGGTACCGTGGTAGGAACCGGTGACTACCGCTTCCCAGGCGGGCCCTTCAGCGTCGCGGTAGCCACGTCGATCCGCATCAAAAGGAACGATGTCCTCGTGCTCCGCAATGGCCACCAGGCTTGGAATCTCCGGCGGTGTGGAGATTAGTCCAGCGTCGGAAGGCCCTGGGGTGATGGCGACCAGACCACGGGTGACCATATCGATACCCGCAGCCTGGAAGGCTTTATCCATCCTGTTGTTCAGGAAGATTGCGGAGCCACCACCCGCAGAGTGCCCGACCAACATCGTGCGGGAGAAATCGATCTTGCCTGCAAGTGGTGTGGACTCATCCCCATTGGCCGCTGCGGCAACTGAAGCTGCCAGCACCATCTGTGGCGCGAACCAGTTGGTGAAGTTGTAGCCAAGAGCCACGACGTATCCGTGGCTTGCATAGAGTCGCGCTTGCGCGTCGTACATACCCGGCTCAGTACCAATGCCAGGGCTGAGAACCATCAGTGGCGCAGACTCCATCGAGTCAATATCCGCCGGGTAGATAAGCTGCGCGCCAACTGGGGAGGCGTTGGCCGATTCAGGCAGTACGTCATAGCAGCCGGTGGTGCCGTGGAGACCGTGGAGGTCCCGCAGTACGCGGTTATAGATGGTGTAGACGACACCATCACATGGCATTGCTTCGCGGGTTGCGGCAACTGGATGGGAGCCCATCGCTCCGAACTCCTTGCGCAGCTGCCCCGCCTCTGGGGCGAACGGCTCGGTGATATGGCCACTTTCGCCACCGGAAATGACACGGTTCACGCCACCCATGACATCCACCAGACCACCGCCAATTTTGTCCACGGTTTCCGAGTTCTGGTAGTCAATAGTGCTTTCGCGTGCAGTGATATCCGGCAGCTGACCAATGCGCGGTGCCGCCTGCGCTGGCACCTGTCCGCCGAGAACTACACCAGCTGCGAGCGAGAGAGCAGCCACCTTCGAGAACGTACGCCCCTGCCCTCGGCGGGATGCCGACACGGCCTTTCCGGCGGCACTTAGTGAACCAATCATCGTTTTTCCTTAACTCTTGCCAAAAGCCTTGGAATACGAATCTACCTAATGCGTAAAGACGTACGTAAAGACAGAATCATCCTCCCCCATACTTCACCCCTCAAACAATCATTCAGGGCGCTACAAATGTTCACTCTCGCCCACAATTAGCACTATTACCCCCATTTCCTACCCCCTTTCTAAGAGTGCGCAAACTCAGAAAAACCCACCTCACCACCGTTACCCACATATTTTTATTACCTTTTTCCACAAACGCCTCCGCTGCCTCCCCACCAGCGCATACCTTATTGACACCAAGGAGAAAGTGGCCACGCCCACACTCACTGTTAACCGACAACCGAGTGTGCATGGCCCTTAATAAAACCCCCGAACAGAAAAGAACTCCCACAATGAGAATCGGCATCCCTTTAGAACCCGATCCCCAGCAAACAATTGTGGCTGCGACCCCGGAGACCGTCGGCAAACTCGTCAAGCTTGGCTACGAGGTCGCCGTGCAGGCTGACGCCGGCCTGGCTGCTAAGTTCACCGACGCGGACTACGAATCCGCCGGTGCCACCATTGTCGACGAGTCTGTCTGGCACAGCGATATCGTCGTAACGCTCGACACTCCGCCGGAGCAGTTCCGTGCACTGCTTAACGACGGTGCCATGCTGATCAGCCGACTTGCGCCAGGCCGAAACGAAGAACTGGTCGAAGAGCTCGCGCAACGCAACATCACCGCCCTTGCTATGGATGCAGTTCCCCGCATTTCCAGGGCACAGTCGATGGACGTACTGTCGTCGATGGCCAACATCGGCGGCTACCGCGCAGTAGTCGAAGCGGCTTCTGCATATGGTCGCCTTTTCACTGGTCAGGTGACTGCCGCAGGCAAGATGCCGCCAGCTACCGTTTACGTCATCGGCGCTGGTGTCGGCGGACTTGCGGCGATCGGTACGGCCAACTCTATGGGCGCGGTTGTTAAGGCAACAGACCTGCGCCCTGAAGCCGGTGAACAGGTCGAATCGATGGGTGCAGAGTTCATCCCGATTCCGGCCGCCACCGAGAAGTCCGAAGATGGCTACGCCAAGGAAATGACCAATGATCAGGCTGCCGCTGCCGCGAAGCTCTACTCCGAGCAGTCCGCGCAGGCTGACATTGTCATTACCACCGCGAATATCCCTGGCCGTCGCTCTCCACTGCTGCTGACTGCTGCCGATGTTGCAGCTATGAAGCCAGGCAGCGTCATCGTCGACATGGCTGCCGCCGGTGGCGGCAACTGCGAGATGACCGTTCCAGGCAAGACCATTGTCACTGACAACGGTGTGACCATCATCGGTTACACCGACCTTGCAGGACGTCTGCCCGCGCAGGCATCGTCGCTGTACGGACAGAACATTTTCAACCTGTTCAAGCTGATCACGCCGGAAAAGGATGGCTCTCCAGTTCTCAATCTCGAGGACGAGATTATCCGTGGCATCACGGTGACAAAGGCTCGCCCACAGAATGGCGCCGGCGCTGCCGGAGCTGAGATTCTCTGGCCACCACCGCCAATCAAGGTCGCTGTCACCCCTGCTGCCCCACTGCAGGAGCAGCAGGCTCACCAGGCCGCATTAGAAGAGAATGCGCCGGAGAAGGTTTCCTTCATGGGATCTGGCCTGGGCTCGAAGATTGCTCTGGGCCTGACGGCACTGCTGGCAATTGTGGTTATGCTCAGCGCACCGCACAGCGTGAGCGCCAACTTCATGGTTCTCACCTTGGCTATCGTGCTTGGCTTCTACGTAATCTCCGCGGTCACGCCGCGCCTACACACACCGCTGATGTCTGAGACCAACGCGATTTCCGGCATTGTTCTGGTGGGTGCGATTCTCCAGGTGGGAAGCTCCAACCTGCTGGTTTCCGGTCTCGCGTTCGCGGCCATCGTGGTTAGCTCCATCAATATCTTCGGCGGTTTCGCCGTCACCGACCGCATGCTTGGCATGTTTGTGAAAGAGGAGGCATAAAGTCTAATGGCTAGCATTGATACTGCTTCGCTTCTGGACTGGACCTACCGCCTGTCCAACGTCGGCTACATTGTCGCCGCCGTCCTGTTCCTCGCTGCCCTCTCGGGCCTGTCCAAGCCGGAGACCGCTCGCCGCGGTAACTCCTTCGGTATCGCCGGTATGGCTGTAGCCGTCGTCATTGCCATCTTCCAGGCACTCGTGACCGCAGACACCAAGCCGGATACTCACTTCTCGCCGCTGATTACCCTGATTCTCATCGTTGTCGCTATCGGCATCGGTGGTGTCATCAGTATCAGTCGCGCACGCCGCGTTGCCATGACTGGCATGCCGCAGCTGATTGCACTGTTCAATGGTCTGGTCGGACTCGGCGCTATCTTCATCGGCTTCAACTCCTACATCTTCGCCGAAGATGTAGCCCCCGATGCCCTGAAGTTCCACTTCGGTGAGGTCTACATTGGCGTCTTCATCGGCGCTGTGACCTTCACTGGCTCCATCGTCGCTGGCCTGAAGCTGTCTGAGAAGATCAAGGGCTCGCCGCTTCTGCTGCCGGGCCGCAACGCTCTGAACATTGCCATTCTGGTGGTCACTCTGGTTCTCCTGGCTGTCTTCATCGCAACCGGCACCGAGGGCGGCGCCATCGCATGGGCATGCATGGTTGCAGTGACTGCTTTGGGCCTGTTTTTGGGCTGGCACTTGGTCATCGCCATCGGTGGCGGCGACATGCCGGTTGTCGTGTCCATCATGAACTCGTATTCCGGTTGGGCCGCCGCTTTCACCGGTCTCATGCTTGGCAACCCGCTGCTCATCATCACTGGTGCGCTGGTTGGTTCCTCCGGCGCCTACCTGTCGTACATCATGTGTGAGGCCATGAACCGCTCCTTTGCCAACGTTATTCTGGGTGGCTTTGGCTCCGAGGCTTCGTCGGGAAGCGCCGTGGAAGGCTCCCACACCGAGGTCAGCCACGAGGACACCTCCGAGATTCTGCGTGACGCAGACAAGATCCTCATCGCTCCGGGCTACGGTATGGCTGTGGCACAGGCTCAGTACGCTGTTGCTGACCTAGTCCGTAACCTGCGTGAGGCCGGCAAGGAAGTGGTCTTCGGTATCCACCCAGTCGCTGGCCGCCTGCCGGGTCACATGAACGTGCTGCTGGCTGAGGCCAAGGTTCCCTACGACATCGTGCTGGAGCTGGACGAGGTCAACGATGACTTCGCTGATGTGGATGTCACCCTGGTCATCGGTGCAAATGACACCGTCAACCCGATGGCAGAGCAGCCGGGCTCCCCGATTGCGGGTATGCCGGTGCTGAAGGTGTGGGAATCTGAGCGCGTGATTGTTCTCAAGCGTTCGATGGGTTCGGGTTACTCGGGCGTGCAGAACCCGTTGTTCTTCAACGAAAACACCGACATGCTTATCGGCGATGCGAAGGCCAGCGTCGACTCTCTGAACCGCATCCTGGCGAGTTCGAAGGTCAACGCTTAAAACTTCAGGCAAGCAACGCCGTACAAATCGGAGCCTAGGCGATTAATTCCTAGGCTTCGCCACGGGCTGCATCACGAACCATCGTGATGTGCTCAATGCCGGCTTCTATGAAGGTCTCCCCGATCTCATGGAAGCCGGCTTTTGCGTACACAGCCTTCGCCTGCGTCTGGGCATGCAGAATCAGCCCCGTATCTGGGTGGTCAGCGATGACCTGCTGCAGCAGTTTCGAGGACAACCCCCTACCCCGGCTCGCAGCATCGACGACAACTCGGCCGATGGTGCGCGGGTAGCTCGTCGAGAACTCATCGAGCGTGTCAATTACACGCAAGTACGCAATAATCTTGCGGGAGTCATTGTCGTCGCGGATGAAATAGTGCTCTGCGGTATCTTCCAGGTCGCGCCAATCCATTTCCGGCTCTGTACAGGACTGCTCAAGATAGAACACATCGGTGCGCAGTGCCGAGATGGCATAAACATCCGTCGCGCTGAGTTGAGAAAAGGAGGCGTGTTCAATCATGGTGGCTGATTTTACTGCGAAGAACGGTGTGACGCTCATAGCTGGCAAACGTAGTGGCGCACCATCGCGCAGAATGAAGCCGCAGACCTATACCGCCCGCACCCGGCGGAATTGTACCTTCGCGCCGGGCACCAATTGCCCGGCCCTCGACAATGACGGCTCCGTCAACACACCAATGACCGGATATCCACCCGTCGCCGGATGATCAGGACCGAAAATAATCGGCTGCCCCGATGCGGGCACTTGTATCGCACCGGGAACCATTCCCTCGCTTGCCAACTCATGGGTGACCTGGCGCTCAAGAGTAGTCCCATTCAGCCGAAGTCCGACGCGGTTGGCCTCTTGCGTCACGGTCCATGTCTCGTGAAAGAAATCACTGACGCTTTCCCGCGTAAACCAGTCCGCCCGAGGGCCAGGAACAACATCTAAGCGCGCAGCCTCGCTCGACCAATGAGGCGCGGGATAAATTGCGATTGACGACCCCGTCGAATACTCCGGGTCGCCGACCTGCAAGACCTGACCGGCCTGCAAAGGCGCTGGGCCGAGCTTGCCGAGCGTATCGTATGACCGCGAGCCCAGCACTTCCGCGACATCGATGCCCCCTCGAATCGCGACGTACCCGCGAAGACCTGCATCGAAGGTACCAAGCCGCACAATTGCCTTCGCCCCGACCACAATTCGACTATTCATCGAGGTCTTGATGACCTTGCCATCCTGCTCGACAGTCACCTCACCGTGGGCTCCTGCGAAGGATATGATTGCTCCCTCCGCTACTTGGAACTCCAACCCGCCGACGACGCACTCAAGCACCGCCAGGCTTTCTTCGTTGACAACCATCCGGTTAGCAGCTGCCGCGGACTCGTGGTCGAACGCACCGGAAGTACTCACGCCCAGGCTGCCTTGCCCTGCACGGCCCAAATCCTGAATCGTCGTCAATATGCCGGGTCGAATAATCTCGATAGAATTCTTCATCTCTTCCGCCCCCTTTTTCTACGCCGCACTCACCGTAGAAGTCGCTTCAAATTGCACCTCAACCCCGGGCTCAAGCAGCGCCGGATTAGGCCGATTCAAGTCCCACATCTCCACATCTGTATGTCCCAAGAGCTGCCAGCCACCGGGCGAATCGATGGGATATACACCTGCGAATTGGCCCGCAAGTCCGACGGAGCCCTTGGGAACTCGAGTGCGCGGCGTCGTAAGGCGGGGAATATCAAGCGGCTCTGGCCACCCCTGACCGCTCCCGCGCACCATGTAATAAAAGCCCGGCGCGAATCCACCGAACGCGGCCGTCCAAGGGCGTTCGCAGTGCCAATCAATTAACGCTTGGGGGCTCATCCCAAGGCTTTGTGCCAAGGACTCAAGGTCCGCGCCGTCATAGTGAACGGGAATCGTCATTGTTTTTCGCTTGTCGACGGTCTGCCTCTGCGCATTGTTGCCCCGCAGCGCGGTTTCTACTGCGCCGAGGTAACGACGAGCCGGTCCGCGAAAGCGAAGAAGGAGCGTTTGGGCTGCAGGTACCCTGTCAACGAGTCCCTCGATCTCGGCCGCAGCAGAGTGTGCACGAAGTACCTTCGCCAACGGATTGGCCGATGATGAATAGTCGATAAGCAGCGCATTTGTTCCCATAGGGCGAATCTCGGCCATGGCGGTGCTGATCCTTTCTTTCTTGCGGGGTTGAAAAACTGCGGTTGATAAGACCGGTGTGCGAGTCCGCGCTATACGTGGGCAGCGACGGTGACTCCGGCGTCGACGAGCCCTTGGCGAATCATACGGGAGAGTTCGACCGCACCAGGGGTGTCTCCGTGCAAACAAATAGAGTCAGCCTGCACGGTCAACGGTGAACCGTCGTAGGCGACGATTGGTTCCCCGCTAGCCATTGCAATGACGCGTTTGACGACGGCATCGGGTTCTACAATGACCGACCCCTCGAGTACTCGGGACACCAGAGTTCCATCGGAGTTGTAAGCGCGATCTGCAAAAGCTTCCCTAATCACAGGGAGGTCCGCGTCGAGGCTGAGCCGTTCGATGACCGACCCCGGCTGCGCCATAATGGCAAGCTCATCTCCGCAGGTGGAGCGAGCGAGCAGGAGCGCCTCCACCACTGCAGCGGCCTGATTTTCATCCACTGCGATGCGGTTGTAGAGGGCACCGTGGGGCTTGACGTAGGAAACTTCGGTACCCACCGCCCGTGCACATGCCGAAAGTGCACCAATCTGGTAGACGGTTTCGGCTCGCAATTCTCGATGTGAGTAATCCATGCGTCGTCGTCCGAATCCGGCGAGATCGCGGTAGGCGACGTGCGCGCCGATGCGAATTCCGCGCACGGCAGCTGCCTCACAGGTCTCCATCATGACGCTAGCGTCACCCGCGTGATACCCGCAGGCAATATTGGCACTGGTCGCAATGTTCAGCAGAGCGATATCATCACCCATCTTCCACGAGCCGAACGCTTCCCCAAGGTCAGAGTTGAGATCGATAGTGGCGCCCATAAACGTCACCGCTCCTTCCAAGTAATAATGCTGGTCTTTGTACCGTTGTTATGTTGGTTCTCATCTGAGCTGTGCGAGAAACCGGGGGGGGATTAGCCGAGCATTTCAAACACACCGCCGAATGAGCGCCACGCCAAGAACCAGGCGACTGCGACACCCAAGATTCCGATAGCCGCCAACCACTTCGGGTACTTGTAACCATTCATGAGATCCGCACGGAACAGCGCGATGTAAATCAGCACAGTAACGCCAATTGGAAGAACCAAACCATTGAAGGCTCCGGCGAAAACCAACAGCGTCGCTGGAGCCGTACCGATGACACCGAAGAGCAGCGTGGAGATTGCAATTAGGACAATGGTGATCGTGTTTTGAGTCTTGGCTCCAGCACCCGAGGAACGAGTCAGAAATGTTGCTGAGGTGTAGCTGGCACCCACAATCGACGAGATTCCCGCAGCCCACAGGACAACGCCAAAGAAGCGCATACCCCAATCTCCTGCCGCAGCTTGGAATGCCTCTGCAGCGGGGTTTCCATCCGTATTGAGGACCACGCCACCCGCAACCACTCCCAAGACAGCTAGGAAAAGGAGGAAACGCATGATGGCTGTGACGATGATGCTCGTAACAGATGAGCGAGTGGTCTGTGCGAGGTTCTCTACACCGCCGGCGCCAGCATCAAGCATGCGGTGAGCGCCAGCGTAAGTAATGTACCCGCCAACAGTGCCACCGACGAGCGTGATGATTGCCAACAAGTCAATCGTGTCGGGCATGACCGTGTTCTTCAGTGCTTCCCCTACTGGCGGGTTAGAACTGAACGCCACAATTCCAGTGACCAGAATCATCACGACACCGAGCACAACGAGTGCCTTGTCCAGCGCCATACCCGCCCGACGGGAGAGGAAGAAGCCAATGGCGAGGATTGCAGTAACAATGCCGCCAATCTTTGCGTCCACGCCCAACATCGCGTTCGCACCAAGTCCAGCACCGCCGACGTTGCCAATATTGAAGACCACACCACCGATGACAATGAGAATTGACATTAACCAGCCCAGCCCCGGAAGCACGGCGTTGCCGAGCTCCTGCGCGCGGCGTCCAGAGACAGCAATCACTCGCCACACGTTGAGCTGAATCGCGATATCAAGAAGCACCGAGATCACAATGGCAAAGGCGAAAGCCGCGCCAAGCTTGGCCGTAAAGGTTGCGGTCTGGGTGAGGAAGCCCGGCCCGATAGCACTGGTCGCCATCAGGAATACGGCGCCGAGGAGTGCCGTTCGCCGCGCCTTATGGGCAGATGTTGAAGCGTCCATAGCGTAAGGCCTTTCCCTACAAGTCTGACGATTCCCACGTTGAAGGATTCCCACGTTGAAGATCGCCTGCACAGAGATTGTTGAACAATGTCTCGTATGTTAATTGGTGATGGCCGCCACACAAAAGTGCTTTAGTAGTCTGTATTACATGACTACCCCCGGAAGCATCCTCGACGATCAGCCCCACACGTCCTCTGGGGAAAAACAACAAGACGTTTCAGTAGCGGATGTCACCGCAACTGTCCTGCGCCGAGAGATTCTCGCCGGAAAGCACTACAGTGGCGAGCAGCTCCGTGAAACCCAACTTGCTGCGCGACTGCAGGTCAGTCGCAACACCATCCGACAGGTCTACCGCAAGCTGGAATCTGAGGGGCTACTTACTCACATCCCTCATCACGGCGTGTTTATCGCTTCCTTCGACAAACAACGCATCCGCGAACTGTATGCCTTTCGCCATGTCGTCGAATGCGGAACACTGCGATCGCTAAGCAAGAGCCAGGCAAAGCTCCTCGGCGAAGAGATTCTTTCTATTTGTGGTTCACAGTCATCATTGAACCTTCCCGAACGGAATAATGCCTTTCACCTCGCCATCGTCAGAGCTTCCGGGTCCCCCGACCTGTTAGCCACCGCCGAATCAATTCAGGCCCAACTCCGTCTTTGCTTCCTCTCCTACCCCCAAAGCATCGAACTCCATGCCCGATACGCCGATCGCCACATCAGTATCGCCAGAGTTCTCATCGAGGACACCCCAAACCACGCCGCCGACCTCCTCAGCGCCTACCTCAATGAGTCGTTCAGTGCCGTCACCGCTGCCCTCCCGCTTGCCGACCGTTGATAATTAGCTGCTAGGACTAAAGTGATGGACATGGCAGCAAATTCAGGCAACGCATACGCAATGACCATTCCGGAGTTCGGCCCCGCTGACATTTTCACCAGGACACTTATCGATCATGCTCAGCCCGGTCCCGGCGAAATCCTGGTCAAAACCACAGCCATCGGCGCGAATCCGCTGGATTACAAGATGCGCGATGGCTCTTCCGGTCTGTGCGCAAAGTTCACCCCTCCCGCCGTCCTCGGACGCGAAGCCGCTGGCGAAGTCGTTGCCGTCGGCGAAGGTGTGGACAACTTCCACCCCGGCGACCGAGTCTTCGGCATGCGCGGCTTCGATGACTTCCGCGGCACCTACGCAACGCACAACGTCTTCCCCGCCGACGGTGTGGTTCGAACACCCGATTCGCTTGACGACGTAACCGCTGCGGGCCTTGCCCTAGTGGGAATCACGGCGACCGTGGCTGTCGATCAGCTAGCGAAGGTAAAAAGCGGTGACACCGTACTCATTCATGGTGCCGGCGGCGGCGTTGGCCAGCTGATGACGCAGCTGGCAGTTGCCCGTGGCGCAACTGTGTTGGCCAGTGCGTCGTCACGCCATCATGAAAAACTAGTGGGCTTTGGCGCGCAGCATCTTGATTACACAGCGGAAGATGTATTCGAGGTTGTGCGTCGACGGTTCCCCGAGGGCGTAGATGTTGTGCTCGATGGCGTGTACTTCGACACCTTCCTGCCCTCGCTGGATGTGTTGCCATCGGATGGTCGGATCGTGGCGCTACCTTCACTGGCCGATCTGGCACCGGCGAAGGAACGTGGCATTGAGGCGCACATTCCGGCTATTTCGAATGACACGACTATTTACGCCGACCTGGCCGACCGCGTGGTTGCCGGTGAGATTTCACTTCCTATCGGACTGACTAAGAATCTCACCGAGGTCGCGGAGGTCCACCGAGTATTGGAAGACGGGCACGCTGACGGCAAGATTGTGATGACCGTCGAGTAAACCAGGTGCGTTACTACAGCTCGCGACGAGCGTTCTGATACGTCTTCGTCAGCGAGCACCACAGCGCGTCGGCATCAGAGATGGCTTCCACCAGCTCCCGGTTGGTCATAGTTTCACGCTGCTCGCGCAGTCGGTTGTTTAGCTTCCGAGCACGAGAGAGCTCACCGCGTAGCTCGATGAGCTCCGGCGTAGCCTCACCGGAGGCAAATACATCTTTGTAGATGGTGCCGACACCCATTGTGGTGTTCACGTTGTCCCAGGCAGAGAGGATTGCGGTGAGCTGGTACTCGGTGTCCATGGCAATCTGTTGCAGCTCAGCGTGATTACGCTCGGCGAGCTCGTGCGCCTCAGCGCTGCGGCGCACACCGACCCACGCCTGGTATGCAATGAGAATCGCAAGCACCAAGCCCGCAACTGGCAATGCATATTGCAGAATCCACAGCGTGACACCGAAGAGCTGAACAATCAGGCCGAAGAAGAAAAATACGACAATGACCGTCGCGCACCCGTTGTCGGAGCCTGAGCGTTTACTCATCGCGGCGTCACCTCCGCCGCAGCATTCAAAATCGCATCGGCCCCCAGGTGGCTGGCGTAGCCAAGTCCAATGGCTGCTGCCAGAAGGAGTATTGCCAGCAGCGTATAGACGATTGCCTCTTTGACAGTGCTAGTAACCGCAATGCGCTGCTCTTCGTAGTCAACCAGGGCACGCATGTCTTTGGTCGAGGCATTCAATCGACGTTCGAGGTCAACCATGTGTTCCTGCTGCTCGGCGCGTGAGATAGCGATGGCATTCAACGGCACATCAACACTCTCGACACTGGCATATGCCTGCCGACGAGCACTCTTCACGCTGTCGAACGACACTGACGGTGCGGGTGGCACTTTCGTCGGCCCAGTGAGATTCCGCGACACCTTATAGTAAGAGCGCGCTGCGGCTCTCGTCAGTTGGTTGTTGGAGTCGCCTTGATTGCCCATAGTGCCGAGTCTGCCACATGAATTTTCTTTGGCTCGTTATCGCCCACCTCATCGATGATGGCGAAGACATGCATACCTGCATATGGTGCGGCTTCGGCTCGGAGCACGGTCCCCGGGCCTACCCCTGATGTAGCCAAATAGCGCAGCAATTCAGGATCGGAGTCGTTAATACGATCGACTACCACCATCGCGCCAGCTTCGATATCCGTCAGGTCAGTGCGCACTGCGCTGGCGATGGTACCGCTGGCGCTGGGAATTGGATCGCCATGCGGATCGCGCTCAGGGAATCCCAGCATTGCATCAATGCGACTAATGAAATCATCCGAGACCGCATGCTCAAGCTTTTCAGCTTCCTCGTGAACCTCATCCCAGGTGTATCCCAGAGTCGAGACCAAGAAGCTTTCAATAAGCCGGTGGCGACGCACCATGATCAGCGCAATATCCCGCCCACGGTCCGACAGGCTAATGCCCCGGTACGGCTCGTGGTTGACAAGTCCACGTGCAGCTAGCTTCTTCACAGCTTCGCTGGCGGTGGGCTTCTTTTCACCCATCCGCTCAGCGACGTCGCCTAGTGCCACTTTTTCACCGGTGCGCTCGTGCAAATCCCAAATGACCTTGAGGTAGTCCTGGGTCTTTGCTGGTAAATCCTCCACGTGCATTCTTTAAACTCTAGCGTTATTGCGTGTTGCCGCAATCTTGAGGGGGACATAGAAACAACCGGCGCACACGCCAATACAGCCACCAACTGACAAGTTCGCCGCCACCGCAATGAATAGCCCCACCAGGCCAATCGCGATACCCATCAATGGTGCTAACACGAATAGCAAACGGGTATCGTTCACTACCCCAACCAGCGCAGCTGCCGGGGCAGCCAACAGCGCGATGGATAAAATCGTGCCGACAGCCGGAATCAGCGCCACCAGAGTCAACACAATCAGCCCGCTGATGACCAACTGTGCTCTTCTCCTCGAATGCGCGACCCCGAAAGACTCCGGATCGAATGTGAAGTAAATCAGCTGGCGCCACCGAGCCACCAGCACCAACGCCACCAGCAGCAAGAGGCCACCGGACAGCACAATATCAATCTTGTTCACGTTAAGTACGCTGCCGACCAGGAAGCTTTCTACCTTCACCGGCAACGGGGCGAACCACTTGTTCAGGAAGTAGCCCAGTGCGAACCCAAATGTCAGCACAATTCCTGCCGCCGAGGACGTCGTTCCCACCTTTGACAGACCGAACAGTGCCCCAATCGGAATACACATCAGAAATGCTCCGATAAAGAGGAACACCGAAATCCACGAGTGGCTCAGGCCGAGCGCTGCCGCAATAACAACGCCCACAACCGCGCCGGGAAAAGTCGCATGTGTAATCGCTTCTGCGAAGAACACTTGTTTTCCCAGCACCGCGAGCACCCCAACTACTCCAGCCAGGGCTCCTACCAGTATCAGTTCGATAATGGGCAAAATCAGGATGCTAGACACGGTCTCCTCCCAGCACGACGCGCAGCCCCAGTGCCATGAAATACAGTCCCACCGAGGTCAGCGCGACGACTGCCTGAGGCGACACCGGCCCCAAAGGCACCAGTGCCAAACCAACGATTCCGCTGAGGCAGCCCACTGCAATCGCAATCGGCACCATCACATGAACTCGGCGAGTCAGCAGTCTCGCCGCCGCTCCCGGCACGACCAGATATCCGACTACCAGAAGCACGCCCACAGCGCTTGCCGACGACACCACGACCGCAGCAATCGCCGCGTTAATGGTGAGGTCGATGCCCCACACATTGACGCCTGCGGCTTTGGCACCGAAGCGATCAAAGGCAACAAACACCTGCCGGCGCCAGGTCACTGCGATAAGAACCAAGGCGATGGCACAGACAATCAGGGCGCTGGTGAGACGGGAGTCAGTGACTTCCAGCAGTCGCCCGAACATGAGCGCTTCCAGCTGTCCTGACTGGTCACCTTTCTTCAGCGAGAGAATCACACCGATGGAAAAGAAGCTGGTCAGTACAACTGCCACTCCGGCTTCCGACATGTGCGAGCGCGATACCAAGGTCAGTGCTACTGCCACTACCACCGCAAATGCTGCAGCCACCGGGATAATCATGTCGATGCCGCCGAATACGGCACCGGCCACAATTCCGGGAAAAATCGAATGCACCATGGCCTCGGCATTGAACTCGAGGCCACGCAGGTTCACGATGACACCGACCAGGCCAGAGACCGCCCCGAGGGCAATCAGCAGCACTAGTGGCCTGAACATGAAAGGCGCTACCCCAAGCTCATTCGCAAGCTCAGTCCACATAGGCTGGCACCAACTTCGAGGTCGCACCAAAAGCCGGCTGCTCCGCCACAATTAATGTGTTTTCGCAGGTCTCCTCAGCAAGAACAAGATCATGGGTGGCCGCGATAATTGCCGTGCCATTTTCCTTCAGTTCGTTGAGGAGATTCAGCAGCATCGCCCGATTTTCAGTGTCGAGGCCGTTGAACGGCTCGTCGAGAAGCACGAGTTGCGGACGTGCGACGATGGCACGCGCCAACAGAACGCGTTGCTGCTGACCACCGGAGAGGTTGCCGAAACGTTCACTGGTGCGGTCGGCAAGCCCGACTTTGGCTAGCGCTGCGTGGATGCGTTCTTTGCGGTGTCCAAGCGGTTGGAAGGGGCGCAGTTCGTGCAGCACCCCCATGGCGACGACATCGAACGCCGTGACCGGAAAAGTGCGATCGAGGTCTGCCGACTGCGGGACGTAGGACACAATCTTCGCGTTGTTGTGCATCTCACCAGCGAGAAGACGAGTCCCACCTAGGATTCCGCGCAGCACAGTCGTTTTTCCAGAGCCATTGGCGCCGATGAGTGCAAGCCCGGTACCCGGCGCGACATTGGCGGTGATGTGATTGACGATGGGTACCGCCGTGTAGCCGAATGAGGCATCGCGGAGCGTGACTATGGGGTCAGCAGACATGGGGTTAGCTAAGCGGTTACGGCTCACTTGATGCCCTCTGGCAGCGGCGCGACAGTTCCGTCCCATGCCGTCACAACCTGAGTGACGTTGTGGATGATGGAACCGATGTAGGTCTCGCCGGCACTGCCAGCCGGACCAAGGGAGTCGCCGTAGAGTGCGTCCTCACCAACGATGGCCTTGACACCTGCGGCCTTGGCGATCGCCTCAATTGATTTCGAGTTGTTCGAGTTCTCCGCAAACAGCGCGGTTGCACCCGAGTCCTTCACGGTCTTTGCCGCCTCGGCGATATGCGCGGCCGTGGCATCCTGCTGCTCGTTGAAATCAGACAGCGCTGCGCCGATGAAGTTGATATTGAACTCGTGGGAGAAGTATCCAAAGGCATCGTGGCTGGTAAACAGCACAGGGTCCGACACGGTGGCGATGGACTTATTTGCCCACTCATCCAGCTGATTCAGCTTCTCCTGGTAGGCCGCAACGTGGTCGGCGATGGTGGACTTCAGCTCATTGTCGCCACGTTCCTCAGCGACCTGTTCCAGGGCATAGCCGATATTGGCAACCTGGATCTTGGCGTTCTTCGGTGAGGTCCATACATGCGGATCGAAGCGGAATTCCGCCTCCTCACCGGGTTCTTCCGGCGGGAATGGCCATGGGGCGACATCAATCTTTTCCACCCCTCGGTCGATGGTGTAGTTACCATTCTTCGCCTTCTCTGGTGGCAGTGGCTTTGTTTTGTCCGTGTCCTTGGCTGCCTTCATGGCATCTACGTCACCTGCAGTGAGAACGCCACTGGTTACTGCCATCGTTCCGGAAAAGCCCGAGGACTCAATCGCCTGATCCAGGAAGTGCTCCAGGTCAACGCCGTTGACGAACAAGAGATCGGCGTTACCAGTCTTGGTCAGCTGCTCGTGGGTCATTTCCAGCTCATGTGCTGTTGCATTCGGCGCCAACAGGCAGGTCAAATCAACTGCATCGATGTCCAGTTGCTTCACGTAATCACAAATCTGCGTCGTGGAAGCCACGACGTTGATTGGGTTCTCGCCGCTGGCTCCCTCACTGCCATCGCCACACGCTGCAAGGCCGGCGCCCGCTAGCAAGATCGAAAGGCCCGCACACATGGACTTAGCTGATCGCGAAAGTTTTCCGGAAATTGTCATGTTGGTGTCCGCTCTTGATTATTTGTTATTGCTTTGCGACGGCTACGCTGACCGGCCGCTTCAGTAAATCTGGTCACCTTAGGGGCGGTTGGGGCGCACTTCGCCGTTCATCTATCACGTGTGAGAGTAAACCTAACGACAACTATTTTCAACCTATTGAACTTAAGTGTTTTTGGCGTTACATTTTTAAAGATAAACAGTGAACAGGATCTAACCGCAGGCGGTTTCACCACAGCGCTAACCTTCACACCACAACATCAGCCATGATGGAGGCATGGAAGCGAAGATTTATCACAACCCCCGCTGCTCAAAGTCCCGCCAGGCTCTCGCCGTACTGCGCGAAGCCGGAATCGAACCGGAAATCATCAAATACCTGGACACTCCCCCAACTAAGGCCGAGCTGCGCTCACTAATTAAGGCGGCCAGCCTGAATGTCATCGATGCTGTGCGTACGAAGGAAGCGGAGTTCAAGGAACTAGGGCTTTCCAGGGATTCCAGTGACGATGAACTCCTGGACGCAATGGTCGCGCACCCACGCCTGATTGAGCGCCCGTTTGTTGTCACTGACAAGGGGGTAAGGATAGCGCGTCCCACCGAGGCTATTAACGACATTCTTTAGGTGGCGACAAGCATTAATTGCTTTTACGCCAACCCCTCTCAAAGGCCTCCAAGACCGAGAGGTTAACAACCCGTTAACAAGGATTGACGCCACTGTAAACTCATCGCTGAAACGATAAAGCTCTCCGCCCGCTGCCCTAGCTCCCCACCCGGGTTGCATTAGAGGAAACGGCGGCCTTCAGCGAAAGGACTGTCATTATGAGCAGTCAGAGGCTCGGCTGGCTCAGCGCACCCGGCCCAGCAGCTCCCCTCCCCGAGGAAAAGATTGCCCCGACCTACCGGACCTGGCGATTCAACGTCTTCATGGGCATCTTCATCGGCTACGCGGGCTTCTACCTCATCAGAAATAACATCCCCCTGGTGTCCGCCGTACTGGAAAAGCACGACCTACTTGGCGCAGCCGGAATCGGCATCGTAGCCAATGCCGTGCTGTTCTCCTACGGCCTATCCAAGTTTTTCATGGCCATGCTCTCCGACAGAGCCAATGCCAGGTACTTCCTCCCACTTGGCCTAGCACTGTCCGCGGTCGTAAACCTCTTTGTTGCGTTCGTCCCGGCCATCAGCGCTTCTGTTGCAGTATTCGCGACAGTCATGTTCATCAACGGTTGGTTCCAAGGCATGGGCTGGCCTCCCTCTGGACGAGTTGTCGTCCACTGGTTCTCGACATCCGAGCGTGGCACTTTGATGTCGATCTGGAACACTGCCCACAATGTTGGCGCCGCCGTCGGCGGTGCTCTGGCAGCCTGGGGCTTGCATTCGTTCGCCACTTCCGATGCCGACTGGACTCCCGCATTCTGGCTACCGGCGATTGTCGCGCTCGTGATTGCTGCCATCGCATTCCTGCTGATTCGAGACAACCCGCAATCCATGGGACTGCCTCCGGTAGAGGAATACCGTAACGACCCAGACAAGGTCGAAGGAACTAATGACGAGGCACAAGAACCCTGGTTCGCAATCGTCAAGAACCATGTTCTTACCAATCCGGTTATCGTCATGTTGGCGCTGGCCAATGTGTTCGTCTACGCACTTCGTTACGGCGTTCTCAACTGGATTCCGATTTACCTGACAAACGAATTGCACAAGACCAACGTCACGGGCGGAATCATCGGATTCATGCTCTACGAGGGCGCAGCAATTGTGGGCACCCTGCTGTGCGGATGGGTCTCCGACAAGGTCTTCAAGGGTTGGCGCTCAGGCGCCGGCATGCTCTTCCTGATCGGCACCGGCATCACCATTTTCGCATACTGGCAGCTACCCGCTACGGCACCATTGTGGATGTTCTATGTGCTCATCTCCCTGATCGGCGCACTCATTTACGGCCCAATCATGCTCATCGGACTGCAGGCCATCGACCTCTCGCCTAAGTATGTTGCGGGAACCGCAGCTGGTTTCACTGGATTGTTCGGATACCTTCTCGGCGCAACACTCGCCTCCACTGGTGTCGGTCTCTTGATCGACTTCGCAGGCTGGAATGTCACATTCGCAACCCTCATTGGAGTTGTCGCTATTGCGTTTGTCCTCATGATCTTCGTCGGCAAGTACGAGCGCGAAGTCATGCACAAGGCAGATGAAGCCCGCACCAAGACAGCTCAATAGCCACTCAATAGCCGTCAGTCACGGTGTTGCCAGTCGAATCCCGGATTCGCTCCGTGAGTCCAAAACGGTCGCAACGTCGCCAATTCATCGGTACACTCTATGCCGCAAACGAAAAAACGCGAATAGACATTAAAAATGGAAGGAGTCTTCACCATGGGACTTATGGACAAGGCCAAGGAAGCACTGAGCAACGAAGAGAACACCGACAAGGTTCTGGACAAGGCTGAGCAGCTGGGCAAGGACAAGCTCGGCGAGGACAAGGCCGACCAGATCAAGAAGGTTCGCGACATGGCAGACGAGCGCCTGGGCGACAAGAAGTAAGCTACAGAGCTTCTTCACCCCGCATTAGCACCCTGTTTTCACAAGGGAGCTGGTGCGGGGTTTTGCTGTTCTTAGGGGACCCCACAGCCCCACCGACACGCCTTTATTGACAATTATTTTCAAATTGTCCATCATTAACCAAGTGAAAACTATTGTCGATAGAGCTTCTCTTCCGCGCACTCGAAAACAAAAACTTCGAGCCCGGCTCTTCGGCTTTCTACTTTTCCTGGCCGTCCCCGCCACAATCCTCTTGGCGATCTCCATAGGCCCCGCGGGAACAGGTTTCAGCAACGGCATCGTCGCGCTGCTCACCCCGCTCATCAAGACGCTTTCCGACGACCTCCCGGCTCTCAACCACCTTCTGCCAGAGATATCCCCTGCCACGCAATCACTTGTCTGGAGCATCCGGCTGCCCCGTGTCCTCCTTGCTGGACTGGTCGGTGCCTCGCTCGCTGTCGCAGGTGCAACCATGCAGGCAGTTTTTCGCAATCCGCTGGCCGAACCCGGTGTTACCGGTGTCTCCTCCGGTGCAGCAGTGGTAGCCGTCATTCTCATCGTCACTGGCGTGGCCGCGAAAGCACCGTGGGTTCTTTCGGCTGGCGCATTCATAGGCGCGTTGCTGGCTGTCATATTTGTCCAAATCGTCGCCGGTCTCAATGGCGGCAGTGGAGCAACCCTGTTGCTCGTCGGTATTGCACTCAACGCGTTCCTCGGCGCAGTCATCTCCGCCACCATCGCGAACGCGCCACACAGCGATGACGCTCAACAGGCCATGTTCTGGCTCAACGGCGATTTAACTGCTTCGAATTGGCAGGACATTGCACTGGCAGTCGGCCCCATTACCGTCGGCACGGTTATCTTGATGATGCTCATTCCCGAACTCAACCTGTTCCTCCTCGGCGAAGAACAGGCCGCTGCCACTGGTATGCGCACAGTGTGGATCCGGCAACTGCTGCTCGCCCTGACTGCGTTAGTCACGGCAGCGGGCGTCGCTGTCACTGGCGTTATTTCCTTTGTCGGATTGGTCGTCCCGCACCTGATTCGCCTTGCCATCGGCCCCGATCACCGCAGCCTGCTGCCCATTTCTATGTGCCTCGGCGCAGTGTTTCTCATTCTCGCCGACCTCGTCGCCCGCAGTCTCTTTTCCCCAGTTGCTCTGCAAACTGGCACAGTCACCGCGTTCCTTGGCGCACCGGCGCTACTCGCGTTGATTCTTCGGCAAGGTGGCCGCCAGTCATGAGTCAGCAGACACAAAACCTCAGCGACCACGTCACTAAGCCAGACGCCGATAGCACCGCGCTGCTGCGGGCTACCGACCTCAGTGTCGGTTACCGCAATCGGACCGTCGTAAGTGGCGTGAACCTCGCTATTCGACCTGGCGAGGTCCACGGCATCATCGGTTCCAATGGCACCGGAAAATCCTCCTTGCTCCGTGCTATGGCGGGCATTGTGACACCGAGTTCGGGGCAGGTTGAGCTCCTCGGTGCGCCGCTGACGAAGCTTCGTGCCCACGAACGCGCCACCCGGTTGGCGTACCTGCCGCAGCACACACCGGCCGATGCCGCTATTGACGTTCGAACTGTCGTGGCACTCGGCAGGTACGCGCACCACCGTCGGCGTGACCGTTTCCGCAGTTCACTGAACTCCACGGACCACGACATCGTCGCCTATGCCCTCGACCGCGTTGGTGTCACCGCACTCGCCGACCGTCCCATCACGGCTCTGTCCGGCGGGCAGCGGCAATTGGTGTTCATCGCAAAGCTATTGGCACAACAGGCCAAGGTCATGCTTTTCGACGAACCCACTGCGGCCTTGGACATCGGGTTTCAGCTGGAAATCCTCGAGCTCCTCGGCGAGCTTGCCGACGAGGGCCACGGTATCGGAGTCGTCCTTCATGACCTCAACCTCGCGGCCCGCAGCTGCCACCGGCTCAGTGTGATTCACAACGGCGGATTGGAAGTCACTGGTTCCGCCGAAGAAGTGCTGACGCCTCCCCGAATAGATGCGATTTATCGCATCTCCAGCGCTGTCGATACCGATCCACATACCGGTTCGGTGCGAGTGACGGCGTTGGCTCGGGCTCGCCCGGCTGACTGATTGCGGCTGGCTGTTTCAGACTATCTGATTCAGACTGTCTGACTCACACTGTCTGATTCCAGCTAGCACCAACGCAACCGAAAACTCCCCAACAATCAAAACTCAACACTCAAGGAAGTACTTTCGTGTTTTCACCAACTTCTCCTATCTCTGCCTTGAAGCGAAACTCTAAAAAGGCCGTCACTCTGCCGTTGATTGCAGCACTCCCCCTCGCTGCGGTGGTCGCTTGTTCTTCCTCGGAGGAGACGGCGCAGCAGTCGTCGTCAAGCGAAACTTCGACAAACCAGCAGGCGCAGTGGCCGCGTACTGTGACCGTCGGTGACCACGACGTTACGGTGCAGAGTCAGCCGAAGCGCATCGTTGCACTGTCGACCGAGGTTGCGGATCTGGCGTTGGAACTGGTTGGGCCAGAGCGTGTCGTAGCCGTGACGAAGAATGCGCTCGATGAGAGCTCGGGTAATCAGGTTGAGCTGGCGCGTCAGGTGCCTAACGCGATTGCCAACTCCACGAAGCCGGATCCGGAGCAGATTCTGTCCTATGAGCCGGACATGGTGTTGATGACCAGCCGCCATGATCAGGAGCAGTCGGCAAGTGAGCTGCTGGGTGCCAGCGATGTTCCGACCGCGGCGTTTGCCAGCAGTGATTTCGCCTCGCCGAAGGCGCTGGCAGAGTCGGTGACCAAACTCGGCAAGTTGCTCGGAGCCGAAGATAAGGCGGCTGAAATGGTTGCCAAGATTGAATCGGAAACCGAAGAGATTCTCTCGGAAATTGATTCCACAACTAAGCCAAAGACGCTGGTCCTGTTTGCCCGCGGTGGTCAGAAGATGATTATGGGCATGCAGTCGGCGACGACGAATCTCGTTGAGCTGGCCGGTGGCGAGCCGATCTCGCCAAAGGGCAAGCGTCCGGGTGCCGTTCCCGCTGATCCGGAGACAATTGTGCAGCTGAATCCGGATGTCATTCTGATTCAGGATTTCCACGGCCAGGGCAAGGCTCCATTCCAGGAGTTGCTGGATAACCCGGCGCTTGCCGACGTCGCTGCGGTCAAGAATGATCGAGTGCAACTAATTGATGCGAAGACGACCTCTGGCACCGCCGGAATGCACATGCCCGATGGACTGCGTGAGATCGCTGACGCACTGGCTAAATAGAAAATAGGTTTTCACGTCGCTATGTGGATTCATGAAGCACTGACTTCCCCACCCCGCCGAATGCACTGGGTTTTGTTATCCAGCTGGGGGCGCAGCTTTTTCTTCGCTCTCAGCGCCGTGTCTCTTGGATACACGCTCGATGCTCTAAGCAGTTTGTACGGCGGTGTCGCAGACACCAGTGGCGGCAACTGGTTTGGGCAGTGGGGACTTCATGAATCCCTGTCCGCTGCAATTGTGGCGGTCATTCTGGGAAGCCTCTGTGCTTATGTCACCGAGGCATTGCCACCACGGCTTGCTGGCGAGCAGGAAAAGCTGTGGCGCTCACATGTGGTTGGCAGTGTGCTGAAGCCGGAGTTTTCCGCTCCTGAACAAGCCCCGAAGCACGCGCATGGAAGAGGGCACGGTGGCGGGAAATCCGGTCACTCACACCGAAGCGCGTCCAACACTGGCGAAGGCCTACTCTTCGATGCCGCGACCACAAGCGTCGAACAGACCGCGAACTACCGAGCGACATTTCTCGCTCCCACGTTGGCCTCGTTTAGTGCTCCACTGATCATTTTGGCGGTCTGGGCTTTGTGGGTGGATACGAAAACCGCCTTGTGGCTGGCACTATTTTTCATTTCCACGCCGCTGATCATTATTGGTGCGGGAAAGATTCTGCGGAAATCCAATGCGACGTATCGCCGAAAGCAAGCGAAGGCCACGCATGCCTACTTGGAGATGCTCGAAGGGCTGGGAACATTCAAAGTTCTTGGAGCAATTGATCGAGTCATGGCACGTTTTGCCAGCCAAACTCGCACTGCGATGTCTGAGCTCACCGCCCTACTCGCCCGCAATCAGCTGATGATTATTGTCAACGACGCGGTTTTTGGTATTGCAATGTCGACGACCGCAATCGGTCTTGTCTTGCTGCGTTTGCAGGCAGATGCAATCAGCGTGGGCACGGCCCTCGCAGGTGTTTTCCTATCCGTTCTGCTCTACGAGCCCGTCAATCGCGTCGGCCGCACTTTCTACATCGGACTCGGCGGGCGCACGCATCGAAACGGAATAGTGGAGGTATTCGGTGAGCCTGCCGCTAAAGCGTTCACAACCGGAACAGCGCATTCCGCCAAAGCCTCCGCACCGCACGCACCGGAGATTTCCCTCCGCGATGTGAGCGTTGACATCGGCGAAAAGCGCATTCTCTCCGATATCAACCTGACAATTCCAGCCGGCAGCAGAGTCGGCATCGTTGGCCCCAGCGGTTCCGGAAAGAGCACACTCCTGCGTGTACTCGCAGGCCTACAGCCGCATTCCGGGGAAGTCTGCCTTGACGGCGACGCGCTTTCGACCCCGGAGTTGCTCGCCAACTCGCTGCTCATCTCCCAGCAGCCAGCCATTTTCGGCACCACCGTCGCGGACAATCTTCGCATCGCATGCCCGGACGCAACGGCCGTCGATATGCGAAAAGCACTTCGCGACGTGCACTTACTCGCTGAAATCGAGCAGCGCCCTGGTGGTCTCGATTCGGAGGTCGGCGATCAGGGCAATTGGCTCTCAGGCGGGCAACGACGCCGCCTGGCCATTGCGCGTGGTCTGCTCGGCGCCGCTCCGATTGTGCTTCTCGACGAGCCGACAGCGGACATCGATCGTCGGACGGAAGGTCTCATCAAGGAGTCCTTGACCCGCCTTGCTGAAGGACGAACGAGCATCATGGTCGCTCACCGCATGGAAGCGCTATCGGACGTTGATCTGGTCATTGTCGTCGCCGAAGGCCGGATCGTGGCTGCGGGCAAACCCGACCAACTGAGCACAAGCAATGAGTATTACGCACGAGCGCTGACCGAGGAGAGCTGACATGAACAACATCATCTGGTTGCTGCGCTTTTCCGCACAGGCTCGCGGAGCGCTCAGTGCATCTATCCTCGCACGCGTGGCTGGGCACATTCTGGGTGCATTGATGCTGGCTGTGCCCGCCTGGGCAATTGCCACAATTGCGCTGTCGAAGTGGGACGCAACCGACTCGTCGCAAAGCTTGAGCATGCAGTGGACGTGGGCGGTCATTGGCGTGGTTGCAGGGCTGGCGCTGTTGAAAGCGATTCTGCGGTATGTCGAGCAGTACCTCGGGCATCTGGCTGCGTTTCGGCTGCTCGGCGAGCTGCGGCTGTGGATCGTCGAGCGTCTTATCCCGCAGGCGCCCGCGGTAACCGATGGGCTGGGTACTGCCAGGATTCACACAATTGCGATTCGTGATGTTGACCGAGTGGAAGTCTTCTTCGCGCACACAATTGCGCCCGCGGTGACGGCCGTACTGATTCCGCTGATGGCGGTCGTGACAGCGGCATCGACTGCCGGAGCCCTGCCTGCGATTGCTCTGACGCTGACCTTCGCGGTTGGCTTTGTGATTGCGCTCGCAGGCTCTAAGAAGGCGACGACGGAGGCTTCCGCAACGAACTCCACACGCACGGACATTGCGCAGTACATTGCCGATACGCTGCGCCTTCGGGAGGAAATCCTCATCTACGGCGCAGCCGAGCAGCGGCTGCGGGGATTGCGTGAGCTCGATGAACAGCTTGCTCAGAAAATGCGTGCAGGCGGCAAGCGGGCTGGACTGCGCTCTGGCGCGACCGGACTTCGGATTTGGGGTGGCAGCATTGCCGTCTTTTGTGCTGGTATCCCGGCGCTTTCAGCCGACTACCGTATGCTCCCTGCTGTTTTGGTGACGACGTCCCTGGTGGCGGGAACTGCTTCATCAATGGATTCGATCGAGCGCCTGGCATCTTCTCTGCCAGCGGGACTCAATGCAGTCACTCGGATCAGGGAGCTGGCCGCGCAGCCGCCGACTGTGGAAGAGCCGAAGCAGCCGGAGTCGCTGGACCTGCACCACGCGCAGACCGCGAGGGCCAACTCCGGCGACTCAGTCCCTGCCCTCGAACTGAGCGATGTCAGCTACCGCTACCCTGGCGCCGATAACCCTGCACTGACCAAGATCAATCTGCGCATTGCCTCAGGCCAGTTCATCGGTGTGGTCGGCCCAACTGGTTCGGGCAAGTCCACACTCTCCCGGCTAATCCAGCGGCATGTCGATCCGGATGTCGGCGAGGTCATCATCAATGGCCACAATGCCCGTGACCTCGGCTCAACCAATGTCTGCCGAACGGTTGTTGTCGCAGATCAGAATCCCTTTCTCATGGAGGCCACCATCGCTGAGAATCTATGTCTCGGCGCGCCTGATGGCTGCGAGGTTCCCGAATCACTGATGCACTGGGCGCTCGAACTCGCCGCCATCAACCCTGCTGAGATGCCGCTGGACAGGCCCATTGGCCGCCGCGCGCAGCGGCTCAGCGGTGGTCAGCGTCAACGTCTGGCGCTGGCCCGCACCTACTTACGCGCGGTACTAGCCGACGGCACTAAGCCCAATGACCTCGCTGCACACCTCGCCGGAAAGATTGTTATTTTCGACGAAGCCACCAGCCACCAGGATCCACTGACGCAGGCTCGTATCGTAGACAATGCCCGCGCATGTGGAGCGACCTGCATCTTTATTGCGCACCGACTTCAGACACTGGCCGAGGCCGATGACATCCTTGTCATCGAAAACGGCCAGCTCATCGAACGCGGCACGTATGACAACCTCCTCAACGCAGACGGCGCATTTGCTCGACTTGCGCGCGCCGAGGTCTAGGCTCCTTCTAGCTCTCCGCGCAGGTCTTCCGCAGCACCACCACGGTGTCGACAACGTTCTTGCCATCGATTTGCTTGACGACGTCACGCTGCGCCACCACCGCTTCGAGACTCTGCGGCTCGTGCGCAAAGAAATCAGTGACCTCATCCGCGCTGTAGAGCAGCTCGGGGTCTCCCGGGCCGTGGACTTCGTTGTCCGGATGGTGTGAGACTGAGACAAAGTAGCCACCCGGAGTGAGAGCCTCAGCGACGGCTCGCCAGAGGTTCTCCCTGTCCCTGCGCGGCAGGTGAATAAATGCGGCGACTACCAGCTCAAAGCTTCCTGCTTCCGGCTGCCAGTCTGTTAAGTCTTGCTGGACCAGGTTCGCAGAGAGCCCTTCAGCTGCCAACGCGGCTCCAGTATGTTCGAGCCCGACGCTGGAGAAATCCATGCCGGTGACATCCCAGCCCTGAATGGCTAACCACACCGTGTGACGGCCACGGCCACAGCCTAGGTCGAGCGCACGTGAGGGGTCGGAGAAACCTTTCCAGATTACCTCAACATGCTGCGCGATTGTCGGATTCGGTTCGCCGCCAAAGAAAGAGCGCGAACCGTCACTTGCGGCCTCGCGATCTGCGGTGAATTTCCCATCCCAGAACTCTGCTGTCGACATGCTCACCAGGATAGACGGCACCGAGAGGCAATGCTGGACTACATGAGGTTCTGCGGAGGTTTGAAGTTCTACGGGGAGAGAATCTCCACCGGCAAACTGGCATCCTAGTGATCCTCGACGAGCTCGCGGAGCCGGGCAAAGATTGCCGCACCATCGTGGCGAATGCCGTCATGCTGGAATGCATTGGTCACATGTGGCCGCAGGTCCCGGTAGCAGTTGGCTGTCTCCATGGAGTACTCGAACGGCACGAAAATATCGTCGAGGTAAACCGCGGCTGCCGAGGTCGGGGCGTCGGCAAGCAAGCGTGCGGAATCATACGGCGAGCTTTCCCAGGTGTGCTGCGCAAATGCTTCCGCCTTTTCCTTGAAAGGAACGAGCGCGGGGTCCTCGTCGAATTGCCAGGGGAAAACGTGCTCACCGGTGAGATAAAACGGCTCGTCTCCTGCAGGATTGGCTTTTTCTTCAAAACCTGGGATTTCCTCGCGAATACGGTGAGCTGCCCAATTAGTTGTGGGCTGGTTCCCGACGCCACCATAAATGGATTCATGAATCGCGGCGTATAGCGGACCGTCGGCGAAACTCACGCGGGTCCCTACATCGGCCAGAAAATCGGTGCGCAATTGCTTTTCGCCATTGCGAATGTGGAATGGCTCTTCCAACAAATACGCCAGATTGTGGAATCCATCTCCGCGGCCTAATTCAATTCCGATGGTGCGGAATCGGCGAGAACTCAGTCGCTCACCGGTGGGGAGAGTTTCTGCAGATTGCTCGAGGTGCGCGCAGATTTCTCGAATTCGGTTTTCGGCCCACGGATACTCGCGATAAAAACGCTCGTGACGGGTGCGCAGCTTCGCATACGTCGTGCGATAAAGGTCGTCAGCACCACGGTCCAGAACAGGTAAACCGCCTGTGAGATAAGCGTGCTCCACGGATTCCGGATAGCGGCTGAGATACGAAGTAATACAAAACCCGCCAAAGGACTGGCCATACAGTGACCATTTGGCAATGCCCAAATGCTTTCGCAATGCTTCCGCGTCTTCGACGATGTATTCCTGACGCAATTGGGCAAGCCGCTCGGCCGGAACATCTGCAATATTGGCCGCATCAATTCGATGCGAGCGCCCAGTGCCGCGCTGATCCAGCAGGATGACGCGGAATTCCTTCAGCGCCTCACCGATTACTCCGCTGGCACCTACCGGACGCGGTGCCGGAAATCCCGGGCCGCCCTGCAAATAGACAATTGCCGGCGCATCCTCATTTCCTGGCGCATAGATTTCCCTGGCGAAAAGCTCAAATGTCGCGGCATTCGCAGCTTCGGTAAAAGGATCCCAGGGCACCTCAACGGTGTGTTCCTTAATAATGTACCCAAAATGCCTGCTTGCAGTACTCGTCGATGCCATGTCTCTGCCGCTCCTCTAATCCCGCTGCTCGTATTTCTTCATCAGCTTTGCGACGAGTAAATCGGTCGCCTCATCGTCCGCAAGAATTTGATCCAACATCTCCCGGTATTCCCGCTGCCGCAGTGCCGTATCTTCTCCGTAGTCATCATAGGAATCACCGGATAGGTCCACACCGAAATCGGATTCGTCGCTGTCATCCTGCACTGTCTCCTGCTGCGCCGTCGGCATGTGCAGATCCGCTGGGAAGTCCGCATTGAACTCCTCCAGGAATTCCTCCGCGTTGGCCTCGGCGTCGGAACGCGACACTCCCCTATCAACCTCAGCCTGAATGCGACGCTGCAGCGCTTTTTCCATCTGTCGGTGACGCCAGCTGCGGAGGCGTGCGGGCTCGAAACGTCGACCAACCTCGCGGCTCTTGCCCTCTGCTCGACGTGCGAGGACCGCAATCTGCGCCGCGGTGTCGTTCAGTGGCGCCCACTCCGAGTGTGCCGACACTCGCCAATTACCCCAGTACCCCAGCAGCGAAAGCAGGATGCTGACGATAGGACCAATGACCATGGACACGGCCATAAATCCCAAATGGTGGCCTCCGATGACAATGACCGCGCAAGCCACGGCCGGGATGACCGTGGGCTGGTTGCCGCCGAAAACAGCGGGTACTCGCCCGGTCACAATGTCGCGGATCATGGAACCACCAGTGGCGGTGAAAACGCCCATCATGATGCACGGCAGAATGGGCAGACCATACGTGACGCCTTTGACCGTTCCCGTAGCTGCCCAGAGTCCCGAGACCACAGCGTCACCGTGGACCTGAACGTATTCCCAGGTCTTTCCTTTGAAATAGAAAAATCGCGCAATGAGCGCACCAGTAAACGCCAGGATTAGGTACTCCGGCTGGCTCATTGCGGCGACGGTGCCCTGGTTAATCAGAACATCGCGAATCATGCCGCCCCCCAGTGCGGAGAACAGCGCAATAAAGAAGAACCCGATGATGTCGTAGCCTCGTTGCCGGGCGATGGTGCCACCGATGATGCCCATGAGCAGGACACCACTGACATCGGACCACCGGTACATCGACTCGATGAGCGGATCTACTTCTGCGACGTTCATGATGTTCAAGCTTAGACGCTGCTATTTTTCAAGCATCAACGAAAGGTCGGGATACCCATGCAAAACGCTGACACCTTTGCTTCGGCACGCCCTAGCGACAGGCTCATGCGCGGCATCGCTATCGCCTCTCGCGCGCACGATGGGCACTACCGAAAGGGCTCGGGCGTTCCCTATATCAGCCATCCGATGTCGGTGATGTTGATTGCGGCGAGCGTGACTAACGACGAAGACGTGCTGTTGGCAGCCCTCTTCCACGACATTTTGGAAGACGTGCCGGAAAACTACTCACGTGCCGAGATGGAAGATGAGTTCGGGCCTCGCGTGGTTGAGATCGTCGAGGGCGTCACCAAAGACTCTTCCCTGCCCTCGTGGCAGGAGCGTGCCGATGCCTACCTGGAGCAGCTTTCTCATGGCAGCGAGGAATCTGTCATCGTGGCCGCTGCGGATAAGTTCCACAATCTCAGCCAGACTCTGGAGGATTTAGACCGCGATGGCCACGCTCTGTGGGAACGCTTTCGTTCAACTCCGAGCCAGCAACTGTGGTGGTACACAAGCGTCCGCAACGTGATCGCCGAACGACTGCCCGGCATGCCTCTGCTGGACGATTTGGACGTTCTAATTGAGCGCCTCGATTCCTGGGTACAAGCGGCATAACCTGCGTTTTTCCAATCGCTTTAAGTTATAAAAACATGTCTAGGCATAGCCTGAACCACTCCGGCAACGGTACAGTGGCAGCCTACGTGGCTCGGATATCTATCACGATATAGAGGCCACGCAACAACAATCTGACAATAGATCCAGGAATACGCAACAGGAGAAAAACAGTGACTTCCACTGATGCATCGTCCACAACCGAACTGCCCACCACCACTCAGCAGTGGGTTCTAGCTTCCCGACCGACCGGCCTGCCGACTGACGAGAATTTCCGCCTCGAGACCGTCGATTTGCCAGAGCTTAACGACGGCGACATTTTGGTAGCCAACTCGGTCGCTACCGTCGATCCCTACATGCGTGGCCGTATGAACGACACCAAGTCGTACGTTCCTCCTTTTCAGCTTGACCAGCCAATGACTGGCGGCGCTGTGGGCACTGTCCTTGCGTCCAAGTCGGATAAGTTCCAGGTTGGCGACGCTGTCCGCCACTCTTATGGCTGGCAGACCAATGCTGTTATTGCCGATTCCGAGGCAACACCGGTTGACCTGAACGTTGCACCGGCTGCTGCCTACCTGGGCATCCTTGGTCTTACTGGCCTTACTGCTTACGTTGGCCTGACTGCTGTCGGAGAGATGAAGGAAGGCGACGTCGTCTTTATCTCTGGCGCTGCTGGTGCGGTCGGCTCGGCTGCTGGTCAGTTTGCCAAGCAGATGGGCGCATCCCGTGTCATTGGTTCCGCCGGCTCGGACGAAAAGGTTGAGCGCCTACTCGAACTCGGCTTTGATGCCGCCTTCAACTACAACGACGGCCCGGTTGCAGAACACCTGGCACAGGCAGCGCCGGAGGGCATCGACTTCTACTTCGACAACGTCGGTGGCGACCATCTCGAGGCAGCCATCGGCGCGATGCGCACCTTTGGCCGCGTTGCTATGTGTGGCGCAATCTCCCAGTACAACAACACTGGAGCGCCGACCGGACCACGTAACTTGGCTCTGGCGATTGGCAAGTGCATTACGCTGCGCGGCTTCGTCTTGGGCAAGTACCTGCACCTGGCAGGTGAATTCCAGGAGCGAATGGCTCCGCTGGTCGTCAGCGGTAAGGTCGCCTACGATGTCACCACTCGCCACGGTATCGAGAACATGCCAGCTGCATTCCTCGAACTGTTTAGCGGAGGCAATACCGGCAAGATGGTCGTAGAGTTCTAAATAACTGTCATCGAGTTTGGAGCTAATTCGTGAACACACAGAAACCTCGACTGCTTACGACCGACACACTGCTGATTCAAGAAACACGCAACGTTATGCGCAGTGAATACTCCATTTTCGATGACAACGGCACCCAGATTGCCCAAATTGCCCAAGCGGGATCACTGGGTCGCCGCATGTTGGGCATCGGTGTCAAGTACGACATCTTCGATGTGGACGAGGATGGCAAAGAGGGCGACAAGCTCCTCACCATCACCGACCCCGCGAACGTTTTCGGCGACACATACAAGGTTCTCACACCCAACGGCGCTAAGATCGCCACAGCCAAGACCAAACGATTCAGCCTAAAATCACGGCTAACTTTGTCCGTCAAAGGGCTTTCCGACGTCGATGTTGACGGCGGCTTCCGCGGTAAAAATTACGCACTGACCAGCAAGGGACGCCCGATTGCGAAGATTGACCGGAAGTACCGTGGTCTCAAAGGCGCTATTACCGGCAAGGACACGTACGCTCTGCATTTGGAGCCGAACTTGAACGAGGAAACGCGGGCTGCGGTGATCGGTACTGCGCTGGTTATTGACATTGTCAGGCGCAAGAACGATGAGGCTGTAGCGGTTAGTGTGAGCTAGTGCTTCCGCCTTGTTAAAGAACTGCCCTGCTAAGGCGTCACCTTGTGCGGCGCCGAGACTTCCTTCAGCCTGCTGGACATAGCGACACCAACCAGTCCCATTAGTGCCAGGAAGATTAAAGCTGCCGCAGGGCCGAAGCTGGCGATAACACCCGAAAGCGCACCGACGATGAGCAGGACAACGCCCATGATGGTGTTGGCTGCTCCGACATACTCGGTGCGCTTGTCGCCTTCTGCCATGTCCACAACATAGGTCGAACGAGCCACGCGAACACCGGCGTGGACGACGGACATCGCGAAGAAGCCGAGCGGGAAAATCCAAGCGTTCGCACCGGCGGAAAGCCAGTGAGCACTTGCGACCAACAAAAAGAGAACAATAGAACCGACCAGCGAAGAGTAGGTCAACACCTTCTTCGAGGATTTATCCGACCAGATTCCGGCGACTTTTCCACCAACCAAAGAGGCGAAGCCTGCGGCGAGCATGAAGATACCGACATTGGCGCTTACTCCCCCGCCGCTACCGTCAGAGGCTTCCAGATCAGCTCCCACCTGTGCACTTAGGGTTACGATGAACGACGTGGATAATGCTGTGACCAGCAACAAACTACGGACGATCACAAAGTCGCGGAAGTTCTTATCCTCTTTAAAGAGCCGCCAGGTGTCCTGCCACCAGGTTTTATTCGGTTCTTCCTTGTCCCCCTCGTTGGTGGGCTCAACAATCCCACGGAAAATCAAAACTGCTGCTACCCACGACAGTGCCGCAACAAAGATGAGCCCCGCCACGATTGGTTTGGTGACGTTGTCGCGGATAATCCACAACACTGCACCAACAATAATTGCGGCGACACCGCCCAACATCGCAGCTCGGCCACTAATCTGCCCGCGCTGCCCCTTCGGAATCGTGCGGCCCTGGACATCCTTTGAGGCCATCGAGCACAGGGCTCGGGCCGTCGCAAAGCCTGCAAGCGCGACGATGACAGCGACGCCGAGCGCGGTGCCTTCTAGGAACAACGCAGCCAGACCAATCAGCGCTGCTGCGATGGCTTGCCCCAAAGCACCAGCGATCCAGACGGTTGTGCGGCGCGGGCGAGATTTCACCCAAGGTGTGAGGGCGGCCTGCGGAAGCATCGAACCGGACTCGCGCACCGGCACAAGCATGGCGATGAAGAAGCCCGGCGCGCCAGCCGAATGCAGCAGCCATGGCAGCAGCGTCTTGGCCGCAACAATCTGGTCGCCGATATTCTGTAGTCCGTTCGCCCAGACGTAGCGCTTGGCATTCGCGCGGGCGTGTTTTTGCACCGACTCTGGGTTGTTCCCTGCGTCCGTGGGTTTGTCAGCTTCCGAGCTATCAGTCATGCCTCTCACGCTACCTTCCTGCAGCAACGGCGCTACCGCACACGGTCATTTGCCCCAGGCCGTTCCAGGAGCGAATCGCGCTGTCTCATCTGCCGCTACACTCGCGGGAAGAGCACCCAACTTCTCAACGAAAGTAGAAATATGCCCGCTGACCTTTATCGACGTCTCTCCAACCTCGATGGCAAGAGCTACGGCGCATACAAATCTCTTCGTGGCTCCCACGACCTGCCGGATCTGGACGCGACGCTGTTTGTCGACAAGGTCCAATCCGACCCTTACGCTCCAGCATCACGGGCACGCGTCCACATTCCGCTGTCAGTGCTGGACTATCGCGGAGCCTCCCGCTCACAACCCGGCAGGTTCAGCACGGCAGAGCTCGATTTGTTGAACCGCAGCCTCGTGCGAGCTTTTAAGAAGTATGGCCGCGGGCTGTTTATCGATTCTCCGGGGCAGCAGGTCTTGCGCCGAACAGCTGTCGCTGAGCTCCGTGGGGATGCGCACGACGTCGATAAGCATGATGATGCCCTCCAGATCTGCCTGGAAATCCAGCTGCCCGCCCGCGGCCGGCGCATTCTCGGGCGTGAGGCGGCGCGCTTGATCTGTGAGGATTTGTTGGACGCGCTTGACGACGCCATTGTAAACGCACCCATCGATGCGCTCGAGGCAGCCGCGGAATTGGAGTATGACCAGCTCTTTTTGCGCCGTGCGGTAGCGGACGCGGACCTGATTGGGTTTGTGACAGACGGGTCGGTGTTGCCCCGTCAGGCGGGCAATAGCCAGCTGCCGAAGCCCGGCGCGACTGCGTTTACCTCGCCGGAATCGTTGCAGCACAGTTTTCAGTTGCCGTCGGGTAAAATGGTGCACGGCATGGGCATTCCGCGGGGCGTGACGTTGATTGTCGGCGGTGGCTACCACGGCAAGTCCACGCTACTGTCCTCCCTGGTCACTGGCGTGTATGACCATGTCGCTGGCGACGGCCGCGAGTTTGTGGTCGCTGACGAGACTGCGGTTGCGCTGCGTGCCGAGGACGGCCGGGCCATCACTGGTGTGGATATCTCGCCGTTTATCAACGGTCTTCCCTCCGGTGATGACACGACCCGGTTTTCCACGGCGAACGCGTCGGGGTCGACCTCCCAAGCTGCGGGTCTGATGGAGGCGCTGGGTTCCGGTGCGCGCGTGTTGCTCATCGATGAGGACACCTCCGCAACTAACTTCATGATTCGTGATGAGCGCATGCGCCGACTCATCCCCGATGACCGGGAGCCGATTACTCCACTGGTCGCACGGGTCCGCGAGCTCTGGGAGGACCACGGGATCTCCACGGTCATCGTCGCTGGTGGTTCTGGTGCGTTCATCGATGTCGCGGACACCGTGATTGCTATGGATGCGTACACGCCTTACGACGTCACCAAGCGCGCCCGTGAGCTCCGCGAATCGGCTACTCCGGCCGAGCCTTCGCCTGCTTTTGCGCAGATCGGTGAGCGTTTTCTGCAGGCTGACTTCCCCGCCGGTGGTGGCCGTGGTGGGCATGGCGGCCGCGGCGGCGGTCGCGGTGGGCGCGGTGGCGGTGCGAAACCACCTAAGCCACCGCGTGCTCGTGGTCTAGAGCTGATTCAGGTGGGCAAGGACAATCTTGATTTGCGCGCTGTCAGCCAATTGATGGACTCCTCCCAAACAGAAGCAATTGCCCGGATTCTGGGCGCCGTCGTAAAGCAGCTCGATGGGCGTACTGACCTCACCGACCTAATCCAGCGCGAGTACGACAACTTTTGTCATTCACTCTTCGATGTGACAGCTGAGTTCACCAACTCTGGTCATCTGGCCGAGCCTCGCGTCCAGGAGGTCGCAGCGGCAATCAATCGGCTTCGGCTCTTGCGGTAGAGCCTCGAAGATTGGCGGACCCCGGCCCCGCTCCCTCCCCTGCGGCTGCCCCAGCTAACTTCCTCGACGGATTTCGGCGTCAGGTCTTGACCTTGACGCGGCGTCAAACAGAAAGATGATTCCCGTGAGCAACAACGACAACGAGTACACCATCGGCGAGGCAGCCGAGCTCCTGGGCGTTACCACACGCACGCTGAGGCATTGGGATGCCATCGGACTACTCAGCCCGCAGTATCGCACGTGGTCCGATTACCGCCTCTACACCGATGAGGACATCGACACCGCGCTGGAGATTCTGGTCTACCGCGCCGCCGGTGTGCCGTTGAAGACTATCGAGGAGTTCATCCACGGCGATTCCTCCCCGAGAAGTCGGAAAGATCGTTTACTCGCACAGCGAACTGTTCTCACCGAGAAGATCGCTGACCTGCACCACATGGTGCAGTCCTTGGACAAACTGATTGAGGAAGGAAATACCATGAAAGCAAAGACGAAAGCGGAGCTCTTGGGCCGCGACTGGCAGAATCTAGAAGCCGAAGCTGAGGAGCGCTGGGGCGACACCACTGAGTGGGAGCAGTCTCAGCAGGCTCAGGAAAAGATGAAGGACAGCGACTGGGCCGAGCTTGAAGCAGAGGCTAAGGATTTTGCCGATGCGCTTGCCGACGCCGCCGAGCGCCACGTCGAGCCCGGTTCCGCTGAGGCGGCCGAGCTAGTTGACCGTCACTTGGCCTCTATTACTCGCTTCTACGAGGCTGGTCGAGAAAAGCAGATTCTGTTGGCTCGCATGTACGTCGCTGATTCCCGGTTTGATCGGTACTACCGCGGCAATGCTGGCTACCTGCTGGAGCTGATTGAAGCTCAGGCCCGTAAGGAAGGCATTGACCCGGCAACTGCCGAGTGGCGGTAAATACAGGGAAGCAGCCGTTCAGCCCGGCCTTCCCATCCGGGACTGAATCGGCATAGAATTGCCTCATGAAATTCATCGAAGCCGCAGACTTCACCGCTGATCGCCCGTGGGGCGCACTGGATGTGGTCACTATGACTGGAGCCACAAGCGTTCGGCTCCACTGGAGCGATCAGCCATACAAGTGGCACATCAATGATGGCGAAGAGGTCTTTGTGGTTGTCGACGGAGCCGTCGATATGCACTACCGCGATGCGGGAGAGGAATGCGTACGCACATTAACGCCTGGCACTATCTGTTTCGCAGAAGCCGGCGACGAACATGTCGCGCACCCGCAGGGCGAGGCGCGCATGCTTGTCATTGAAAAAGAAGGCTCAGTCTAGCCCACAGCAACAGCAGCTGACAGTGCACACTTCGGCATCTCCATAACTCCGTCATATCCCCGACTCGGGAAGGAATTAACCATGAAATTCTCTCGCTCTATCGCCGCTGTCGCCATCGGTGCCGCTACTGTGCTGGGCGCTGTTGCTGCCTCTCCAGCTGTCGCACAGGCTATTGGTTGCCCCTTTGCACCAGTGCACAAGTATGAAGAACACCGTTTCTCCGGTTCTTCGACTTCAGCAGATGCTTTCAAGGTTTGGTTTAACGGTGGCGTCTACATTGAACCAATCGTCGAAACGCTGGATTTGGTTGAGCTTCAGGTTAACGACACCCAGGTCGCTCACGCTGGCGACATCATCTACAAGGATGAAGACGGCAACTTCTGGGTGAAGTAGCCTACGCAGGAAAAACAGGGCTCAATTACAGGTCTCACCCCGTGGCAGATTAACCTCATCTGAATAGGGCTATAGCGCTTAGCGTTGTGGAGTCACTGGTACTCTGTCTCGCACCTTTTGCAATTTCTGCCACGAGCCCTCGTTTTCAGGAGTGTTCCACCATGGAAATCATCATCGTCGATTCTGAGGCCGAAGTCGCGAGCATCGCTTCGGACTACCTCGCTCACTACGCCAACAAAGGTGGAAACCTCGGTGTAGCGACAGGATCGACTCCGCTTGCGACGTATCGGGAACTGATTCGTCGCCATCGGGCTGGTGAAGTCACTTTTAAGGACTGCAGTTTCTTCGCACTCGACGAATACGTGGGACTGCCCATCGAGCATGAGCAGAGCTACTACCACGTGATTCACAATGAGTTTTCCGATCACGTGGATGTTGACCCGGCGAGGGTCCATATTCCCGATGGCCTCGCGGACGATATCGGCGCGGCCTGCGAGGATTACGAGCGAAAGATTATCGAGGCCGGCGGCATTGACATTCAGTTGCTGGGCATCGGCACCAATGGGCATGTTGGTTTTAACGAGCCCGCCAGCTCTTTTGGCTCTCTGACTCGCATTAAGACGCTGCACCCGCAGACCGTGCTGGATAACGCCCGCTTCTTCGACTCCGCGGACGATGTGCCGTACCACGTGGTCACCCAGGGGCTTGGCACCATTTCACGTGCGGGGCACCTCCTGCTGCTGGCCACCGGCACCGCAAAGGCGCACGCTATTGCCGCATCCATCGAGGGCCCACTGAGCGCGTCGATGCCTGCGTCCGTATTGCAGCTGCACCCACGGGCCACGGTTGTCATTGACCAGGCCGCAGCCAGTGAGCTGAAGAACAAGGAATACTACGAGTTCACCTACGCCCATAAGCCGCAGTGGCAGAAGGATATGTGGAAGTAGGCCCCGGCCCTCCCCGGCCCCTGTCTCTTATACACATCTGACGCTGCCGACGACTCCTTACGTGTA
>ERZ1031273.122-NODE-122-length-39700-cov-8.565292_pt1 | contig 39700 bp, 24 predicted proteins | sample MGYA00516575_ERZ1031273 | MGnify/ENA primary metagenome ERZ1031273 (study PRJEB33718, sample SAMN03159816) | human skin metagenome | collected 2014-02-25 | study: EMG produced TPA metagenomics assembly of the PRJNA266117 data set (Human skin bacterial metagenome... | reverse complement strand
ATCTACACGTAAGGAGTCGTCGGCAGCGTCAGATGTGTATAAGAGACAGGTAAAGTGTGGTGTTCCATTTTCCAGTGCTTGCTCGGACAAGTAGGATAGTAGCCTTTGCCGCAGAGAATAGGGAGCAGATCTTCGATTTCATTTTCATTGATGCCATAAAAAAGTGGCGTCATGGTCAGAAAAAAAGTATTCATGCAAACCTCTATTCCGTTGCCAAAGCAACGTATTTGTTGCTTACATTCTACTATAATCAAAGTGGGAAATTAAAATAAGAAGAAGCCGATGGCATACAAAAAACGATCCCATGAAATGAGAACCGAAGAGGGTGTGGTCTATACGTGTCCTATGCGGAGGCATTACCAAGAAAGGATGATCTTATGAACGAAAGAATCAAAGCAGGCGAAGTTTTCAAATTGGTTGATCTTGTTCCATATGCAGAAGGAAAGGTCGTCAAAATGGATGTGGCGCACAATGACAAGATGAAGTGTATCCTTATGGCCTTTGATGAAGGCACGGGACTTCCCGAGCACGCCGCTCCTGGCGAGGCGCTCCTTTTTGCTTTGGACGGCGAAGCGGTGATTGCATACGAGGGAAAAGATCATCCGATCAAGGCGGGCGAAAATTTCCACTTTGCAAAAGCCGCTCTGCACGCGGTTAAAGCAACGAAGAAGTTTAAGATGGCGCTTTTTATTATGTTTGAATAGCGATATCTGCTTCGGTACATTGTGAAGAGCACGATGTTCGAAGGATGATGGCGTGATTCTATGCGAGCACTTTGGGAAATCAATGGTATGCGACTATAACATACTTGAAAGATCATCGCCTAGACACGTGGACGCACAATAAAACAATGCAGAAAGCCCGGAAAAGCACGCGCCTGACACCGACACAAAAGAGCATTTAAGACACGGAAACAATAACAAAGTTCCGTTTATTGATGTCGGTCAATCGGGTGGCGAGCTATTCCGGGTGGTTTTATTTCTTCATCATTTAGTGGGGACACTGCGCCCTAGCTGAAGTTAGACTTTGTTGTTTGCCAGGGTCGTGTATACCGAAACCGTTCCTGGATGCACGCCAAGACTACCATTTACCGGGGACGTACGCAACGAATTCCTGCCTCCATTCTTGAGCGTATGATTTGTACATCGAACCATCGAATGATGAAATTCGCTTCCTTACTCAATACAAGAAGAAACAATTGACTCATTTGCACGATGTAGACTACACTCATTGATAATTGGAATTCACAAAGCAACGAAAAAAACAACAGTTGCAATCCCTATATCAGAAAAAGGACAGGACAAAAACAATGGAACAAGATTGTGCCCTTAGAAATGAAAAAAAGGCCTTTCGATATCGAGCAGCCGCCATTATCGTCGAAGACAATTGCGTATTGTTTGCAGGAAATGAAGTAGATGATTATTTCTATTCTGTAGGGGGGAGCCGTCCACATGGGAGAGAAGGCCGAAGAAGCGGTGAAAAGAGAAGTTTTGGAAGAGACGGGCGTTTCCTATGAAGTGGATCATCTGGCAGTGATCCATGAGAATTTTTTCATTGGCAGTTCCGACTTGAAAGGCGTCGAGTGCCATGAGATTGCTTTTTATTATTGGATGAAACCAATGGGCAAAAGAGCGTTTACAAGTCAAAGCCGCACTATGTCCGGGGTGAAAGAGACGATGCATTGGATACCGATTGATGAACTAGATAAAGTTAACGCCTATCCATTGTTTATGAAAGAATTTCTTCAAACACCGCATACTGGTGTTGCGCATATCATTACGGATGAAAGGGAGAACGGTAAAAGGCAAGATCATGATAATTGATAGCTATGATAAAGACACTGAGGCCATTATTAGCCTAAAAGATTTCTACGGTGAAAAGAAAACGTTAATCGAAAAATGTTTGATCACATTTTCAGAAAGCATACTGGACTATCTGCTTGGACAGTTTGAATGCCAAGAAATCGGGAAGGTAAACTCTTGCAATGGCGCAATGCCGATATATAAAAGCGAATATAAAGGGCAGGAATTTGCCTTCTACTTATCGAGGATAGGATCCGCTCCGGCGTCTTCGCAATGTGTTGAAGTGAACTGGCTTACCGGTGCCAATCAATTTATTATGTTCGGTTCCTGCGGAAGTTTAGACAGGAAAAAGACTTTTGGAAAGTACATCATTCCGACTGAGGCCTATAGAGGTGAGGGGGCTTCTTATTATCATGCGGCTCCTTCCGACTATCTGACCATTCCTAATCATGATACAGTGGAAGCGTTTTTTAAGAAAGTAAAAGCGCCCTATACGAAAGGCAAAGTCTGGACGACGGATGTGATGCTTCGGGAGACGCGCGGGCTTGTCGCAAAACGAAAGGCGGAGGGATGCATCGCCGTGGAGATGGAGCTTGCCGGGGTACAGGCGGCCTGTGATTTTTATGGATTTGAACTGTATCCTTTTCTCGAACCCGGAGATGTCTTAAATGAGAGTTCTTATGAAGTGGAAGGGCTTCCTCGTGCCAACCATGATATGCAAAAGCTCTATTTGGCGCTGCAATTATTATCAGAGATATAAAGTAAGGGACGCGAAAAGGATTGAAAGTATAAGCACGGAACCGATTTTAAGGAGGAAAAACAATGGGAAGAACGATCAAAGTGACCGGGAAGGGCAGTCTTTCGGTTAAGCCGGATACCATTTGTTTGGCTATTGAGGCGGAGGGTGTTTATTCGGAGTATGAAAAAGCGATACAAGAATCCGCCGATCAGACAAAAGTACTGAAGGAATCCTTGGAAAAATCCGGTCTTTCCGGAAAGGATCTCAAAACAAAACATTTTTCCATTCAATCCGAATATGAAAGCTACCGGGACAAGAACGATGATTATAAGAGAAGGTTTATAGGCTATAAGTTTACGCATCATACCGAAATTAAATTCCCGAATGACAATCGACAACTTGGTCGCACACTGTATGCCCTGTCCCATTGTCCTGTGGAAGTCGAATTTACCATCCATTACACCATCTCCCATCCGGAGGATGTTAAAAACGAGCTTCTTAAGAAAGCCGTTGCCGATTCTCGAGCGAAAGCGGAGATTTTAGCCGAGTCTGCCGGGGTGAAACTGGGAGAGATTGAACGCATTGATTATTCATGGGGAGAGTTACAAATCGTTTCGCAACCTGTTGAGGGGTTCATGACAAAATCCTTACTTGCCAAACCCGACGAATCTTACGACATTGATATTGAAGCGGACGATATTGATGTGGATGACACGGTGACGATCGAATGGCGTATTGAATAGAGAGGGGGGATCGCAGATAATCAAGGCGATTGATGAGAGCACACGCCTTACGTCATCTTTCGACCCCTTCTTAAAGCAATACTCCAGTTCGCCCTCTACCATTCAGTTTTTCTCAATGTATTGGCCATGGCGTTTCGGTGTACACGGCAAAGGATTTTGACGTGTACGGCGATACGGAAACTTCCCAAACTTAAATATTATTTGACTTTGGGAATTAGGGAAGGTAATCTGTGTACTAAGAGAACTCAAAGGAGGCGCTAATGGATATCCTTAAGAGAAAACAATATCTCAACCGCCTGGCTACATTGAAAGATAGTTCTGATATTAAGATCATCACCGGCATTCGAAGAGCGGGAAAATCAATATTATTAAACTCGTTCATGGAATATATATCAAAGAATTTTGAGAAATCCAATATTATTTATCTTGATTTGTCCCTTTTGAAAAATGAGCATCTACTCAATTACAGGTCTTTGAACGATTTTGTCATATCGCATTATGTTGACGGTGTGTCAAATTATCTTTTTATCGATGAGGTTCAGCTATGCAGCGGTTTTGAACGAGTTATAAACAGCTTGCATAGTGAGAGAAAATTCGACATCTACCTAACGGGATCAAATGCTTTTCTTATGAGTAGCGATTTGGCCACTCTTTTTACTGGTCGAGCGATAGAAATAGCCATGTTCCCGTTTTCTTTTTCTGAGTTTTGTGAATATTTCAATTATTCTGAAATAAGCTCCGCTTTTGAGAACTACGTCGACATCGGCGGAATGCCGGGTTGCTATCAATATAGAAGCCGGACAGAAAAAAAAAATTACCTTCGCGGGGTCTTCGAGACAGTCCTGATGAGAGATTTACTGGAACGCCATACGATACAAAACAAGCTGCTTCTTCAGCGACTAGGCGAATTTATGCTTTCCAACATCTCCAACTTGACCTCTTTCAGAACGATAGCGAATATTCTTTCAACGCAGCTGCAGAGAGTAAATCATAAAACGATAGGGGATTACATATCATATATGGTAGATGCTTTCCTGTTCTATAAAACTAACCGGTATGATATTCAAGGAAAGTCTTATCTTGCAACAATAGAAAAATACTATCTGGTGGATCACGGCTTTCGATCCGCCATTTTAGGAACAAAGAACATGGACTATGGTCGTGTGTATGAAAATATCGTAGCCATTGAATTATATCGACGGGGTTATGAAGTCTATGTGGGGAAGCTGTACCAGAATGAGATTGATTTCGTGGCGATCAAAAATGACGAGAAAGTATACATACAAGTTAGTGATGATATCTCACGACCAGACACTCTTTCAAGAGAAATTTCTCCTTTATTAAAGATTAAAGATGGCTATCCAAAAATGGTTATAGCCAACACGAAACATCCTAAAACACTTCAGGAGGGGATACCGATTATTGACATTGCGCATTGGCTTTTAGGAAAAGAAGAGGAATAAGCGCTCATGTTATTCTACGTTGCTTGTGGCAACGGCCTATCGGTTCCGGATTCTGAAATGCTGATTCATATTTCCGAGATTCTCGAAACGCCGGTGAGCGTTTTGCTTGGTGAAACGAAGACGGAGACAGAGGCGCCGCTTAATGATTTGAACGTCATTTCCGAAAAGCTGGAGATCATCAACCTGCAGCTGGCACGAAGCAAGGAGAAGAAACGAAAAGTTTTACATGGGTTGTGCATCGCAGTCTGCGCACTCCTTGTGCTCATGGCTGCGGTTTTGCTTGCGAAAGACAGCTTCTATTTGGAATGGGATTTTAATGATCCGGAAACGGCAGTCGTTGGCACATTCTTTCATGCGTTTGAATGGCTCTTTGTCCGATTGGCACCGATCGCTTTTATCGGAGCGATTGTTGGAATGATGGCAACGAGACCAAGGAAGTGAGAAAGACCAAGGCTCCTCTTGATTATTCATATGCCCCCCACGCCGCCTACGTCAAAATCAGAGTCGCGCCGAGATGGCTTTCGACAAGGCGGAATAGGCAGCGTAGGAATCGATGCTATTACAGAAAACGGTGGGAATGGGACTGTCGGCGATTTTGAAGTTGGACACCAGAAGATCGTAGCGGGAAAGGTCTATGGCGTCCAGAAAGATGGGCGAATCCTTGGGAATACTGACTTCCGCGATGCTCCCAAAGTAAAATAGAATTTGGGATCGAAGGGAAAGAGCATGAAAGGAAGAAAACTTACTGATGACCAGAATTTTGATTTTTCGGGGCTTTTGAACAAGCTGGTTGCTCAGGTTTTCCCATGTGGACCAGATGACATAGAACACGTAGCCCAAAAAATCGGGGTCGACGGAAAGATCGAATAGTTCATTTTGCGTGCGAATGATCCGCAGAATTTGGTTGCAGACGCTGGGGAACTTTACGCGAATCGACTCCTGATAAATGCGATAAGGAGAATACAAAAAGGAACGACTGACGGTTTTGCCGAAGGTGCCCATGAGGGCATTGTAGAGAGCAAGGATTAAGGCACTCTCGTTATCCAGCTCCACCGGAAACTCCTGACACAGATAGGCGATCAACTTATTGATGTAGAGAAAGAGATTGTTGGCTAGGGGATCTCTTGCTGTCAGGTTGAGAAGAACTTCAAACGATTCGGCGTCCCGATCGCTGACGTAGGGAACCAGAAGCTCCTGACAAAAGCGGACATCGTCGTCTTTCTTTTCCACAGGGAAAAAAGAGAAAGAAGAGCGAATGCCTTTCGCGATAATTGCCTTTGCCATCTGCTGCGCTCGTGTATTTTGCATAAGATTCTCATCCGGAAGGCGGAACCCTTGTGAAAAGCGTTGCAGCGTTACCGCTAATTGGATATGAAAGCATTTATAATAATGAAGGAACTTTTTACCGTACTCCATGGGGAGCGTCTCATTCAGAAAACGGGAGAGTTCTTTTTTTGAAACCGCCGGGAAAGGCCACTCATAAAGAGAATAGCGTTCTTTGAAGAAACTCGTATAGAAGGAACGGACTTCGGCTTCATCTCCCGTGAGCACGAGGGGGTGCGTCTCCAGATGTACCGCATAGGAGCCGGACACCGCACTATTAAATTGCTCCACCCAGCGATAAATCGTGGACGGGGAGACATATAAGTCGTTTGTCATTGCTGCGACATCCAAATCCGAATGAAAAAACACTTTTTCCAAGAGAGAACAGATGGGATCCTGTTTCATGACCAGAGAAAAAACATCCGGATAGGAATTTCCATTTTTATACACCAGGCGAATCTTGTTGTCCCGCTCAATTTGAAAAATAGTCGAAAACGTCGTATTGGCCTGAAGAATATCCATCAATAGGGTCGTTGCCGGACAATCCAATGCCTCCGCAGCGGCATGGATATCCAACTCCCTGCCATGGACTTCAAAACAGGTAATCAAGTCCAAAAGACGTTCCATTTTTTTACTGACCACGCCTTTCATACGAAATAACCCTCCTCATGCGTTTTCGCTTTGGCCATGATCGCACGGCGAAGCGCAAGCATATCCTTTTGATTGGGATAAAGAGTATAAAGAACCAATTCGCTGGCTTCCTTGGCCCAAGGAAGATCATTCGCATCGTTTTCGCAATCGGAAATCGAAAAGTTGGACCAAACGATATCGTAACCCGCATGAAGAAGCTTGGGCCCATTAAATCGAGGTCCCTCAAAAATATCAATGCGAAGAGGCAGATAGGTTTGCATTTCCACTATTTCTCGGAGCGTCTGGGCGTGTTCCTTGCCTATGGAAGAAAGGATGAGAAGGGAAATGGGTTCGGTTGGGGACGGCTGTCGATAAATTAACCGTCCCCACTTCATGAACAGATAAAAGATACAACTGTCCACAAGCGTCTCAACCACCGGAAGATTCATGTGGATGAAATAGCCGCGAATCTTATCCTTAAGATCCAACGGCAGACCGGTTACGTTTCGGCTGAGCCATGCGTGAAAGTGGTCGTCGTTCATCGTGAAAAACGGCGCCATATCCGGTTCCATGTACTGACAATACAACGTGTTATGCAGATCACGAAGGATCTCATGGCGATTTTTCGGTTTAATACCGTATGTCTTTTGCAGCTCATACAGCACCTTGATCAGATAGAAAAAAGATTTATTGATTTCCGGATCCGCACCCGCCTGGTCCAAAAACGAACGGTAGGAAAGGCAAAACCCTTTGCGAAAGAACAGAGAGAAAAGATAGAGGAGTGAGGTGCGCGTCATAGGGAATGAGAAGACCGTCTCAAAATGCTTCACATTATCCACGATTGCTTGCAAGTTAGGAGGAATATCGGTTACTTCCTGCGCACGAGAATGCGTTAAATTTTTGTCGAGGGGGGGTGCTATGGTAAAGTCTTCCGTCTTCCGAAACGTTTTGGCCCAAATCATCGAGAGAACCACATAGAAGCACAGCATCCGAAATTCTGAAAAATGGATTACCATGTGCACGGAGTCTAGGATTCGCGACAGAAACTCTTCCACCTCATGCCTGGGGTAGTCCATAAAAGGCCAGTCATCTATGCGCGTTTGTTTGCATAGAAAAATCGAAGAAAACAGGAGCACGTGCGTTCGCTCCCCTTCCAAACGGAACGGATTCGAGGCAATGGAAATGCCGAATTGTGGAAAAAACGAGGTATTAAAGATCTTTATGTTTCGATAGAGGGAGGCCTCAGACATCGTGGCCAATTTCGTCAATTCCGACGTAGGCGTTTCGGGATAAAGAATAAGGGCGCGCAGCAGACGAAAAATGGGCTCGCGCTTCAAAATCATGCGGTACACATCGTGCAGATTAAACCCGGGCCGATAAGCGATCGAAAGCAAATCACCCGTCATGGTGATCTCTACTGGTGTCCAGGTACGGTTGATTACCAGGACGTCGTTAGCCAACGTTCGGACGCTGGTGTTCAATGCGCGGGCGAGATCTTGTATAGAATTTGGCGCAGCAAGGCTCGTCAGCCGTTCCACCAGCTGAAGCCTGCGATCCAAAACCGAACCAACCAAATAATGCATGGATTCTTACCTTCCTCCTTCTTCCAAAGGAAACGTCCAAAGGAAAGGCCTCAAATTTTAGTAGACCCCTCCCAAAAAACGACGAGGAGAACCTTTAAGAGGCCTTCTATCCCTTATATTAAGCCATTCTCATGATTTTGTAAATTTTTAAAAATTTTAGAGAGCGCTAGTAATATCCCGTTTTAGGCAATGCGAAAACGCAGAATAAGCAATATTTTCGTCTTATTTGTCAATAGAATCGCCAGTTTTTTTATCTTTTTTCAATAGAAAAGAAAACATAAGAAATGCGAGTGTTTTCATCCACTATAATTTTTATATGGATTTATAGCGGGGCGGCTATCTTATCCTTACGAAAACGAACGAAAACAGCCGCTCTTCTTGAGAAAACAAAAAAGTGAAACCAAAAAAGCGGATTAGATGAAATTGAAAACCGCTCAGCTTATGTTTCAGCAAGGTGCAAAATAGTCAGGTTAAAGGGGATTGTCATGAAAAAGACAGAGAGAGTTCTTTCATTATTGCTCGCCATAATCCTGCTCCTTACCGGTGTTCCGGTGGGCGGTTTTGGCATGGTCAGTGAGGCCAGACGGCAGGATGCGTATAGTGACGCACAGTCTCGACTTTTCGTCGCAGAAAGCGCTAAAGCGCTGCCCTCCCTAACCAAACGGCTGTTACCGGCAGAGCCTCCGAAAGAGGGAACGGAGGATCCCGCTCTTTCAGGATCCGAATCGCAAACCATCGTCACCGGATCCGACATCACTTCCACCTCTTCCGTAAGCGGTGAGCAAAACGGAGAAGCCTTGCCTTCCTCTGCCAAAACCGAGCAGGCAGCAGCGACGACCGGACAGGAATCCCAAGCGCAGAGTCAGGAAGAAAAGGACGCACAAACCTTGGAAGCCGTTCGTCGTGAGATGGAAAAGAATCCTCTGACCGGCGGAAAGGCGCTTCCCATTCAAGATGTCGAACTGAATGGAACGAAGAGCTTAGCACGCGTCAACTACATCGTAAATCGTGATACGGATGGCATCCCCTCATCCATATCCTGGGTTTTGACCTATTTTGCCCCCAAAGAAAAAACCGTTCATCAAGCGTTCGTGGTTGCCAATGGCGACAACCTGGATCAGCCTGTGATCGGTAACCGCACCTATGACCCCGGCGAAGAAGCTGCCATGAAGGCACGCGAAGCGGCGCGCAATCGTCAGACCGACAAAGCCCCACTTTTCCTGTATGACATCGAAACCAAAGAAGCCAACAAAGACGGCTTCTTCTTAACGACCATTACGACACCCATTCATCGCGACGAAGCGATGGTGGCCAAAATTAATGCGGCGAAAGCGGCAAAGAGCATCGATAAAAAAGCACTCAACGACGTAGCCAAGGAACTCGAAGGACGCGTCTATACCCTGGATATGATTTCCGTTTTTGGGGAACAGAAAATCACGAAACGTATTCAAGTGAATGGAAAAGCGGATCTTACCGCGACGGATGAAAACACGACTCCCGTCACCCATGTGTTCCCGCAAAAACAGCAACAAGAAAATCCGCAACAGGAACAAGAAAAGCGCGTTCTCTTTATCGCGCCGAATCAGGATAAAAAAGAAACCGCCTACCAGGCGCCAACCTTTAACGCAACCGATACCAAACAAAAAGAGCAGGCGCAGATTCTTGTCTATGATTTCGTGCTGTCTCAAGACGGCTTCTACGATTTCAAGGCCGTGAACCAGCGTTCGCTTGCCCAATACGAAAAACAATTAACCCAGGTCGAAGAAAAAGGACTAACCGGTGAAGCGTTGCAGGACGCCCGCAAAGCGGCCACGCTTTCGATTCAACCCGGCCAGTTTGCGATCACCATGGCAAGCGAGATCGTGAAAGCGGAAGAAAAGACGACCGCTTCCGAAGCGACTCAAACCCCCACGGAGACAAAATCCTCCGAAAATGCAGCCCCCTCTACCACCGAGGAAGAGGCGGAAGAGAAGAACACCGCATCCACCGCCAATGCGACGGATGAAAACGCAGAAAGAGTATCCTCACGCATCGACGAAAAAGCAGCAAACGAAGCGGCAGAGGCTGCCGCAAAGACCGCTGAGCTTCTCCCTCTGGGCAAAACACTGGAAGAAAATGCATCGTTGCGCGAGACGTTGGAAGAAGGAACGATCACCAATTTGCTGCAGCCCATGGGCGAGCCGTCCAACCCCTTTGTGGCCAATCGCCCCATCATTGTGGAAGTGGTGGACCAGGATAATAAGGGCGTCAAGATCCCGGGCGCGGTCGTGCGGATCGCCGGGCCTACAATGGTCAAGGAGCTTACTACGAACGCAGATGGCCAGGCCATTTTATATCACTGCAATGCTGGAAAATATCAAGTCGTTCAGGTTTCAGCCCCCGAAGGCTATTTGACGAACCAGAACAAAATCGAATTCACCTTCTCAGCGATTGAGACGGTGAAATATGTTCGCATCGACGATGCGAAGGATTTAGGGAAAAAACTCTTCTATATTGAAGGAACCGTTGTCGACGCGGCAGATATTAAGGACGCCGATTTAGGGAATGAGCAGAAGGTGGCGCAGGCCCATAAGATCGCCAATGTGGAGCTCAAGCTCCAAGCGTATGAAAATGACGCGGATGTAGCCGCCAACAAGCCGTTGGAGGAGTGGACGGCCTATACGGATGCAGAAGGTCACTATATCTTCAACAACCTCAGACCGGAATATATTTATCGAGTGGTGGTCCAAAGGGCACCCTACGCTTACGTATTCAATCAGGACCCGGCTCATCCGACACACGTCTCCCGGCTGATTCGTTTCCGGGAGAAAGGACAACCGATTGTCATTGAGGGCGGGACCAAATATAAGGATACTGTCAACATCTCCCTTGAGAAGAACGCGAATCAAGAGTTCGTCGTTACGATTTTCAACCATGAGCTGGGCGACCAGACGGTGCGTCTGGCGGGGTCAACCTTCCGGATTTTAAATGATCAGGGCGAGGCGATTCATTCGATCGGCCTATTGACCACCAATGAGGAAGGGCGAATTGAGGTAAGTCTTCGTCCAGGCTCCTATACCATTGAGCAGGTTTCCACCGATTCGAAGCATCGCATTCCAAAGGCGCTTACGCCCATTCAGGTGGAAGAAGGGCGGCATGATTCTGCCGATGATATTCATTGGATCCCTAACCGGCTGAAGGATATCCACTCGGTCACGGTAAACCGGGAGGCGGTCATTCGCTGGGGCGACGTGCCGGAGGATCCCAATTTCAAGCTGCACCTAAAGCGCAACGGGGAAGTGACAAACAAACCATACGTCCAGCGCGGCCCGATTTACAGTTTTGAAGGGCTGGATAAATATGACGAAAATCATGAGCAGAACAACTACCAGATCGTATTAGAAGAGACAGACGAATACTATGCAACCTACGAGATCATTGACGGCGTGGTCAATGTGCACGTCCATAAAAAAATGAACTCGGAGGGGTCGGGCGGACTCGTGACCGTGACTGGCAATAAGATTTGGTATAACGACAGCGAGGATATGCAGAACCGGCCGGAGCGCGTCCATGTAATACTGTTGAAAAATGGGCAGGAGACGCCCTATATGGCGACCGTTTCCGCCGCCACGAACTGGAAGTACCGCTTCACCAATTTGCCGGAATTGGATGAAAATAAGCAGAAGATCACCTATACGGTAAAGGAAGTCGACCTATCTCAGGCCCAGAGCTTCCCTAGCTATCGGGTGGACCCGACACGGCTGAAGCATAACATCATCAATACGCGAATTGATCAGACCCGGGTTTTTGGCAGCTTTGACCTGGTTAAGCTTGATAATCAAAATCACCCCTTAGAAGGGGCGCAGTTTACCCTCAGTGGCTACTTGGAAAATGGTCAGGCCCTGAGTCCCGACCGCGTGCTTAAGACCGGCAAGGATGGCAAGCTGACCTTCCAGGAGATCCCGGCGGGCGTCTATACCCTTCGGGAGACCTCGGCACCGGACCGTTTTGAGCCTTCTACAGAAACCTGGCAGGTCGAGGTGGCGGGCGATGGCACCACGACCCTCATCGGCTCCCATGTTACGAAGGGATCCAAAACATCCCTGCCGGATGACCTACAGCCCGACGAAGCCTATGTCAAGGATGCGCCGGGCGGGCAGGAGCGAACGGAGGAAAACCGAAAGGCCAAAAACCCCGTTCCCTTCCGCAAGACCCTCACCTCTCAAACAGGCGCCGGTGATAAGAATGGCGAAGTTGGTGATATTTCCAAGCGCATCCTCAACACCATCGATAAGAATCTCAACAAGTATCAGATGGAGTTAACGGTGCGCGGGCGTGGCCGCTCGGTCTTCGGCAGCGGAGAAGCGACGGACATCGTCCTGGTAGTGGATCACTCCAAATCGGTATCTGACTCAGGCAACAACGATTCGGTCCGAGCGCAGGTGAGAAACATTGTAGAAGCCTTTGAAGGCTTCACCAATGTTCACATGGGTTATGTGGAATACTCCGGCTTTTCGATCGATAAGGATAAAAATGCCGCAGAACGCAACAACAACTTCGGCGACTACAGTCCCAACCTGAACCGATATGAAGTAAATCCGGCTTTTCCCAATGGTCATGATCCCGCCGTTCGAAGGAGCGTGGAGCTGACCAGCCCAACGGACTTGAAGAACCATGCGAATTTCAATACGAATGACTTCGATGGTGGTACTTTTACACAACGGGCCCTCTTGCGTGCGCAGGAGATTTTAGACAAGGAAGGGTCGAACCATAAAAAACACATCATCCTGATCACCGATGGTGGGCCGACCGTCGCCTTTAAGGCGACGGGTACGAAACCGAATGGCAATTGGCCGGGCATTTATAAACCAAAGAATGAGTTGGTTGCTCATAATAACGAAGTCCCCAACAGCAAACAGACCTACCAGGGTCGGGCGTCCGGCTTCGATACCAATACCCTGCGTGGTGACGGCGTCTACTATCAATTTCTAACGGGCAAGTCATCCCTCGGCTTCAACAGACTGGCCTATTCCAGCTATCGGGCAGGCACAGAGACCATTCTGGACAGTGTCTTTGCGACGGTTTCTACGGTTCGAGATCTTACCGACAAAGGCACAAACATTACCACCATCGGCTATAACCTCAAGACCGAAAATAACTTAGGGGCCTTTAACCGTCAGGAACAGTATATTTTCCCCCAGCTAGCCTCCACGCCTGAGAACTATTCGGGCTTCGGCAGTGTCGGTAACAAGGACAATGTCGTGACCGATATCTACAATGAGGTGAGCAAGCAGTACTATCTTAGCCAGCAGAAAAAAGCAGCTGGGACCATTAAAGACGCAACCATCATCGACCCGATGGGAGCCGATGTGGATTTCTATCTGGGCGAGGATGGCGTCTTCAATGAAAAAGACTATGTTCTGGTCGCCTCGGATGGGTCTATTTATGAAAACGGGCAGGCCCCGGCTTCAGGGCTGCTCAGCGGGACCCAGTTACACTTCGACAAAAATACGCAAACCATCCAGATTGATCACCTGAATTTGAAGGCGGATGAGTCGGTTTCTCTTTACTATTCCGTGCGTTTAAAGGAAGGGGCACGCGATGGAAACTACCGGGCAACCAATAAGACCACGCTTTTAAAGAATCAGGGAGAGGAGTACACCTTCCCCATTCCGGCGATTCGGGATCGGCACCAGGCACCCTTGGTGACCGTCACGAACCAACCCTATCAGGCGACCGGTCGTTTCCGCATCAAAAAAGTGGATATGAAAGGCCAGCCCCTGGCCGGCGCTTATTTCATCCTCAAGGATAGCCAAAACCGGGAGACGCGTCTCCAGCCCTCCGACAAGGAAGGATGGGTCGCAGTCAACAATTTGGCCCCCGGCACCTACACGTTATGGGAGGATGAAGCGCCAGCGGGCTATGAGGTGTCGCCCAAGCGCTGGACCATCAAGGTCCTTAACACGGGTGAAACGCGAATCGAGCCGATCTCCAAGCAGCCAGCCCAGGGTCAATCCGCGGACGATCTCAGCCTGGAAACGATGACCTCAGGGCTTTCCTTTGCGCCCATGATGGGCTTTGCGGCGGTAGGGGCCAGCTACGGATCCGGCTCGGGAGACCATCAAATCGATGCCTCTGTGGTCTTCAATGACAGCGATGTTGAAAACAAGTTCTTCAAGGTTTCGCACGAGGTGGCTGGTCAGAGCCCCAAGGACCGGTTGGACCTCTACTTCCTGGTCGTACCGGAGAATCAAGTAGATGTCAATGAGTTCAATGGACGTATCAATAGCTACAGCAATTTCTTGAAAGATAAAGGATATAAAGGACGCATCAACGTGGTGTATGCCGGCTACGATGCGAACTCGAACCGCTATACGAGCTGGGATATATCATCCAGTCCTAAGCTTCTAAGCGACGTACCCAAGGGGGAAGGAGCCAACGGTGCCTATATGGACCGGGCTCTGGCCTATACCAACGCGCTTTTGGAGAGCCGCCGCGGCGAAAACACCGTCAAGCTGGTCACCATGATTTCCAATAGCCGTGATTTCAGCGCGGAAGATACCTACGCCCGAAACCTACAGCACATGGCCAATTTGGGACTGGTTGATCAATATGTCAGCCTGGTCAAGGACTATTACCGCGTCTCTGACCTGCGAAAATACCTGAACGATAGCCGAAACCCGATGAGCCCGGAAGCCAAGCAGAAAGTGCTGAAAAAGCTTCAATCTCTTTATTATAATGATGCGCCGCCTTTGACATTTAAGAAGATGGTGGATCAGGTCTTTCAAGCACAACAAGCGGGCCAGGTGATTCGAGATCAGTCTCTGGAGATCCCCTTAGGGGCCAATATCCATCTGATGCCGGGCACGGCCACTGCCCAGGTGGTGGACCAGAAAGGGACGCTCCTTCGCACGGTAAAGGTGAGCGAGCAGACGCTCAATGGGCTAACAACCCTAACAACCCTAAAAACCGCACCGCTCACATTGGTTGCGGGAGAAACACTAAAGATGAGCTACCAGGTGACCCTTAAGGATAGCTATAAGCGAGCAGTCTCCTATCCGGTCTATGTGGCCAATTCTGTGAAATGGAGTGGGACGGGCGGGTCTCAGACGACAGCAGATATTGAGCCCCTCTATATCAGCGATCCGGGTCAGGAGCTTAAGATCCAGGTCGAGGGGTTGGACGGCTACACAAAACCGGTTTCGGTCACGGTTCAAACGCCGCGTACCACCTATGCGCCGATCTCCTTGACCAACCAGGATGCGGCGGGTCTTACGATTCTGACCTTTGATGAAAACGGAAAGACCCAGGGGCCGAATGAGATTACGGTTAGGGCCAGCAAGCCTGACGATACCACCTATCAGCTGAAGCGCATAGACAAGACCAGTCACTATCCACTCATTCAGGTGCTTTATGAGCGTCAAACGATGAAACTTACGGTTCGTAAGGTCTTCAATAACTGTGCGCCTAAGAAGCTACCGGTGCAGGTGACCCTTCAGGCCTTAGTAAATGGCCAGGATGTCTGGACGAGCTTAGCCGTCGGGTCTGCTACCAAGGATCTCACGCTCGTGAAAGAGGGCGTCTACGAGACGGTGATTGATAACCTGCCCCTCACCTATCAAGGAAAGCCAATTTCCTACGAGGTGAAGGAAACAGATGTAGATGAAGTAGATCCCAAAGACGTGGATATTACGATCCGGCGGGAGAAGACCGTCACCAATTATCAGCCAGAAGAAGATCTGATTCGGGTCGAGGAAACAGAGATCCCCATCCTGACCGTCAAAAACAAGAAAAATGAGATTCATTTCAGGAAGGTGGGCGAGAGCGGACCGCAAAGGGATGCCAACGGCAACCTGATCTATGACAACGAGGGCAATCCGAAGCGGGCCAATCTGCCGCTGCCGGGTACGGTTTTTGAACTTCGTCGACGCACTGCCACCGGCCTCGATCTGGTCAAGGGCTATGAGCATGTTACGGCAGGACCTGACGGGCAATTCAGCTTCACCGACCTGGCGCCAGGGGATTATGAACTGTTTGAAACCAAACCCTTGCTTGGCTATGAGCTGCCGGTCCAGGCGGTCGCAACCTTTACAATCGGACCCGACGGCAAGCCGGTGGATGGAAGCGTCAAGGCCTTTAAAGAGCGAACCGGCCAGGACGGCGACTATATTCTGGGCACCAAGCGGACGCTTAGAAATAATGTCGAGATTGAGACGGCTATCACGCAGGCCGAGCTGACGGACCACAACCAAGGTCAACGAAAGATGCTCTTCACCCAGCGGGTGTATCTGAACCGAAAAGGGGAATCGCTGGTCCTCGCCAACTTGAAGCTGGCGTCCGCGGCAGCGGATAACCCCATTCTCCACGGCTCCTATGTCATCTATAAGATTGCGGAAAACGACCCCAAACCAGCGGAGCTTGACTTTAATGCGCCGCTCGATCCGAGCAAGTATCACCTAGTGGAGGTGGGGCGTGGGGATGCGCCGGCGGATCTTTCCAAGATCAGTATCAGTGGACCCAGCACCGATTTCTACATCGTGGAGGTCAAGGGAGAGCTTTCCTTCCACGACACGAAATTCTCCAGCCTTTTGAATGTCTATGCGACGGCAACGGAAAACAAGGCCCATAACCCGAAACACGATACCGATTCCAATCAATATCGGAACTCGGATCGGGTGGAGATTAATACGGGTTACCGGAAAGGAGCCACGCCGGGCGAAGAGGTTGATATCATGGTCCCGGCTACACAGGAAGGGGACGCCTACCAGATCAAGAACTATCGTGGTTCGACCTACTTCTCCGTGCAAAAGACGATCGCAGGCACGGATCCTAAGGTCCCGCTGGCCGGCGCAAGCTTTAAGCTGTGGGCGGCGCTCGGTCGTAACTTCGAGATCGTAACGAAAGAGCAGACCACCCAGTACAACGTGAACGCCAGCTCGGTGACCGATCAAAACGGAATCGTGACGTTTGAAAACCTTCCGGTCAATTACAACTTCTACCTAGAGGAGACCAAGACCTCGCCTGGTTTTGCCCTGCCGGATTATATGTGGTTGGTGCAGGTGCGGCCGATCTCCTATCTGGAAACGTTACAAAACGCGTCGACGGATTGGCATACGTACCAAACTGGAGGCAAGACGGAAGCGGAGGCCAGAAAAGAGGCAAATAACGTCGCCTACCAGAAGATGCTTTATCCCTATGACCCCAAGAACCAGGCAGAAGATGACGCCGCAAGGGACCAAGGCTTTAAAGTATTTATCTATCAGACCGACGGGCGCAAGCCTTTGATCGTGGACCGCTTGGATCGAGCAGGCCAGCCGCTTGCGGCGGGCGCACCCGATGCGCTCGATGGAGATCAGGATGTGATTGCCAAACAGTCCTACGGCCAGCATCCTAAGATCCCGGGCATGTGGTACCGCAAGGGCTGGGTGACCTATGACCAGCTGATAAACGACAAGACGGGGCAGATGATGCCCATCAACGAATATGGTCAGCCCATTCATCCCGAATGGAAGAAGGTGGGCTGGAAGGGCGAAATCACGGACGGCGTTTCCGGCGCAACCATCCGCCCCCTGATTGTGAAGGACTGGATCCAGGAAGCGCGTGCGATTGAGAAGGATACTTCGGATAGACACGACTATGTAACGACACCTGAATATCAGAGACGCGTGAAAGCCTTCCAGAAAAACCTTATTTATAAAATGATCACGGGCAAAGACGCCACCTTCGGCAATAAAAAAATTGCGAGCCTGTATGGCATTACCAACAAGCGAACGGAGTTCTTCATCAACAAGGTCGATGAAAACGGCGATCCACTGACCGGCGCGACATTTACGCTCTATAAACTGGTCAATGGAAATCTGGTGAAAGTCACCCAGACTCCCAAGGTGATCAAAAACCATACGATCTTTGAAAATCTAGCGGACGGGACCTATATCCTTCGGGAGACGGGGGTGCCTGCGGGCTATGAAGAGCCCACTACGCAGTATAAGATCGTCATCACAGGTGGGTCCTTGACGTCCAAAAAGAAAGAGGCCTGGCCCGGCAAGACGAACCAATCGACTGCGCACATGGGTCCGGGGGCCGAGGAGGCGCTTGGACGGCCCACGGCGGGTGAACAGCCACCCCTGGCCCTATCCTCGAGTCCGTCGCAGGCCAAATGGGCGCTCCCAGCGTTTTCATTGGCGAGTCCGGAAGGACTTCAGGCACTGGCCCAAGGCCTCAGGCCCCTCCAGGTGAGCCCCAAGCGGAGCTTGACGCCTCTGCGTGCAGGGGAGGACCCATCTGCGCAGAATTTTACGGTGACCTTCCTTGACGAATATAACCGGCCTGTCCATAGGCGGAATGTCCCCAAGGGCCAAAGCTACAATAGCCAATATGGCGCTTTACCGGTTCCGTCCGACCAGGGACCAATCTATACGAGACCCGGCTATTGGCTAAACGGCTGGTATGTTGATGCCTATAATAATGTCACCGGCTGGGGGAAAATTCCTTACAAGGGAACGGAGCCAGTCAATGCTAACGTCGTGCTCTATCCCAACTGGACTCCTCAGCCTGCGAACAGCAGCATCGTCACTTTCCAAATGATCGATGAGGCGAGCCGCCCAGTTGGCGATCCACAGTATCAGATGGTTACAACCGGCACCCGTTTATCTAAGATTCCGGACCCTATCCCGGTGTCGAAGGTGGGCTACACCTTCTCGCAATGGAGTCAGTATGGGACCAATGGCTGGTATCGAGTGGATTTCAATCAGCCGATTTATGTCAACATGAAGGTCTTCGGCTACTGGATCTTGAACACCTATATCGTCACCTTTGTAAATCAGGGGGCGACTTATGGGACCCCTCAGAAGGTAAATCACGGCGACTATGTGGCCGCGCCGACACCCCCCACCAGAGACCAATATCGCTTTACGGGCTGGAAGGAAAAGGGCGGCACTAGCTTCTTTAATCCAAACCAGCCGGTCACGAAAACGGTCACCTATGAAGCGCAGTGGGAGAAGGTGGAGAGCGATCAGGTGGTCGTGACCTTTGATAGTGCGGGAGGAAGCCCGGTCGAGGCCCAGACCTTGACCAAAAACCAGGTGCTCACCGAGCCACCAGCCCCCACCCGAGACGGCTACGAGTTTAAAGAGTGGCTTTTGGACGGGCAGCCTTACACCTTCGATAGTCCTGTGACCCAATCGATGGTGCTGACCGCCTCCTGGGAAAAACAGATCGCGAAGGATGAAGGCGGCCAGCTGACCATTGTCAATAAAAAGAAGGCCTTTGAAGGCGCTTTCACCCTCAACAAGTATCAGAAGAGAGCAGAGGACCGCGTTCAGCTGGAAGCCTACTTTACGCTGATCAAGCATCCAGACGCAGATCGACCGGCTTCGTTCGATCCCGAAAATTATGCAACAACCTATAAAAAGACCTGGGTGCCATATGACCAGAATAAGAGTGAGAAGGCGTTTAAGACAGGAGAAGATGGGAAGATCATCTTCGATCATCTCCAGCCGGGTGTGTACATTCTTCAGGAAAAGCAGCCACCGGCCGGTTATCTGAAGGATGCAAGCCAGTATGTCGTCGTGGTCAATGAAATTGGGAACACCATCATCGTGCCCTATGATCAATACGACAAGGATCTGTATCCGGTCGATGTAAAGAACAACACGGATCCGGGCACCACACCCACCCCCTCAGTGAAAAGAACCAAGCCGCGCTCCCTGGACGACGACCTCGTCCTTGTGGAGTCCAGTCTCAGTCCATCCGAGGAGGAAGGGATCCTTCGTCCGCTTCGGGATCAAAAACTAAGGATGAACTATACCATTGAGCTGCCAGAGGACGTCATCGCGGGAGATACTTTCACGATCACCATCGATGATCGGCTCGATTTCCACGGGCTCACCTTAGCGCCGGTGAAGGCCGAGCCCATCAAGACGGAAAATGGAGAAATCATTGCCACCTCCGATGATCTGGTAATCGATGCCAATGGCAAGTCGGCGAAGAAAATCACTTATACGCTCACCAAGTACGTCGATAACCGTGCCAACATCGTCATTAAGCAGAACATGCCCATTTTCGTGGATCCAAATGTGATTACAGAGGACACGACGATACGCCCGACCTATCAGATTGGTGCTCAGACCCGCACGACTGAAGCGATTTCAGTCGAGCACACGCCTTATTATGGAACCCGGTCGATGACGAGCGGGAATAATGTGACGGTGAACAAGAAATCACAGCTTGTTCAAAACAATATTGGCGGTCGTTTCTACGACTACCCAACTCCGAACAATCCGAAGACGGGTCGAATCACGATTTACTACTACGTGTTCGGTGTCAATCAGTCCCTGGGTGGCGATCATTGGTTACGGCTGGAAGCGAAAGGCGAGAATGGGGAACAATCGGACGTCGATCTGAGCCAATTGGCCGGGTCAGGCGCCCCGAATGGTGTTACAATCGAGGTGTACCAGGCCGAGACCACGCCGGACGCCATGCCGCCGAGCTATGGGCCACAGGCGATGAAACTGGGGCCCAAACAGGAGGTTACGCCCACGGTGGAGCAGGATGCTCAGACCAATAAGCCTTGGATCAAGGTGCCCCTGATTACAGGGAAAACGGGAAATTACCAATACGGTTACATTGTCAAAGTGACCGCCCCCTATTCTGCTTCCAATGATCCGAAGGTGAAGGATGTAAACCTCTATACCAAGGGCACCCTCTGGACGGATACCAAGTTTGCAACAGGTCGCGACACCCATTTCCATTCCTATTTAGGGGTGTACTACGTCAATTATCTTCACCGTTATTCCGCTACGAGTGAAGGCGGTGGTGAGGATCGTGTGAACGTGAAACTGACCAAGTGGGGCCTGAGCAGCAAGGAAAACAATGATAAAACGGATGCCGTTCTGCTACCTGGCGCCGGCTTTAAGCTGACCAACAACGAAGGCTTTATGGACTATGCCCTGACCAATGCGCAAGGGGAGCTGGCGTTTAACAAGCTCAAACCCGGACATTACTTCCTGGAAGAGACGCTCACTCCGAAGGGCTACACCCCGCCGACGACCGTTTGGGATTTGACGATCAAAGCGGACGGTACGGTCACAGTTGAGAACCCAGGCAAGGACGGTCTGATTGCAGGTGGACCGGGGACGGTGAGCGTCTGGAACAGAAAGACGCCAGTGGAAAATCCCCTGATGGACTTCCCCAACCTGCCCAACCGGATCCAGTTTACCAAGCAGGGCGAGCGGGGTGTGCTCCTCCCGGGCGCGAAGTTCAAACTGTATAAGGCGTCCAACCCGGCCGGACCTTTTGAAGAGGATACATCTAGAGGAGAGACGGTATCAGGTAAAGATGGGACCTTTGGCTACGAAGCATTGACCCCTGGCTATTACGAGGTCCGGGAGACCGCGGCTCCGAGTGGCTACGCCAAGCCAAATCAGGCGGTGGCCTCCTTCCAGGTAAATGCCGAAACCGGTGAAATCCAGGATCTCAAAATCAACGGACGTACCCCGGCGGGCGAGCACATCATTTATAACCAGCGGCCGATGAAGCTCTTGCTGGACAAGGTAGATGAACATTTCCAGGCAATCCAACGCGGAAAGGTCAAGCTCCATCTGGAGGCCGATGCCAACAACCAAAAGACCGTACCCGAAGGGCTACGGGATATCGAACTGGATCTCAGCCAGCCAGGGCCCTATAGCCGGGAGATTCCGGATGACATGGATGGCACCTATATCCTGACCGAGACGAACCCGCCGGCCGGCTATATCAAGACGACCAACCGCTACTATATCAAGATCGACCAGGCGGCGCGGACCATCCAGCTGGTCAAGGTTACGGATAGCGGGGGAAAAGAAGAGAAACCTTATCTGGACCTTGGTTTGCTCACAAAGAAGGAAGACCCAGTCCTCCTATATCAAGATAACGCCACAAAGCCAGTATCGTTGGCCGTGGAGAACCACCTACACTATGTTTTGCCGACCACCGCAGGTCCGGGCACCTTCCTCTTCACCTTGGCAGGCGCCTTCCTCCTGGGTCTGGCCTTCAGCCTGTTCCGACAGACCAAAGGCCCGTCCGGTCGGCCCCGAAAGCGTCTCCCGTTTTTGCGGAGACAGTTGGAATGATCTCCTTGTCGATAGATCCTTGGGGCAAACGCCCCGCCCGTCCACCCGAAGCCGGCCGGAAACGGCCAAGAACCTGAAAAGAAAAGAGGAATTATGATGAAACAGTTGAAAAAATGGGCAGCTGTCTTACTGGCGTTCATGCTGGTTCTGACGCTAATGCCGGCAAATTCCATTGCCGCGAAACCGACCACAAAGCTCATCTTAACTGGCGTTGAAGATGGTGCAACGGTAAACGCCTACAAGCTCACCGAAGCGGACTTTGATGCTAACGGTGAATTCAAAGGTTATAAAAATGTTGTAGAAAAAGCCTTTGAGAAACCCGCCGAACCGCAAACAAGCGAGTGGTCTGCATTACTGAATAAGCCGGTCGGTGATTTGGGAAAGGCAATCCCCCTTACCCAGGCTGCAGCAGGCGGAGCTTATGAGTCTGCCCCCCAAGAGGCCGGTCTTTACATGATTCTGGTCACCTCCACTAAAGGTGTGGTCTATAACCCCATGCTGGTAGGTATTACCTACACGACAGAAGGTGGCGAACAGGTAAAGGGTGGTACAATTAATGTACCAGCTAAATTTAAGCTGGGAGAAGATGCGGTTCTTTATGCAAAGAAGAGTGAAGTCCCTCTGAAGAAGACCGTAAAAGATCCAACAGGAAATGAGTCTGAAGCAACAAATCCAACGGATCATGCTATTGGTTTAGGCGAAGGTGAAAAACCGGAATTTACCATTGAAACCACAATTCCTTCCTATCCGAAAACGGACAAGAATCTTGTTTTCACCATCACCGATACTTTGGATAAGGGCTTAACTGCACCAGAAGCGAAAGATATCACCGTTACTGTCGCTGGCCAACCCCTTCCTCAGGATGCGGCAACTGTCGCAGTTGATAAAGCTAAAAATGTCATCACCATCACTTTCACGGATGTTTATCTGAAAGGGTTGAATGGAAAAGCTACGGAAGTTAAGGTGGTTTATAAGGCTGAACTGAATGATCAGGCAACCACCAACGCCATTCCCAACAAGAACACGGTTAAGGTTGAATATACCAACGATCCGAAGACCGGAAAAACGTCTGAACATGAAGATATTACCAGACAGTACACCTTCGAAATCGACGGCTTTACCAAGGGATCAGGTTCTGACAAGACCCATGAAATTACCAAGCATGGAGAGATCACTAAGGAAAGCACATGGAAAGACAATCCGCTGGCTGGAGCTGAATTTACCCTCTATGATAAAGATCCGTCAAAAGATCAAACGGCAAAAGCGCTTCGGACAACTAAGACCGATGATACCGGTCGCATGACCTTTAGCCGGTTGGATGAAGGCACCTATTACATCAAAGAAACCAAAGCTCCTAATGGATACCAGCTCAGCGACAAGGTATACAAGGCAGAGATCAAAGCTGAGTATGATACGGCAAAACACGTGCTGAAATCCTGGTCTGTCGTGATTGATGGACAGTCTTCAACCTTTACCCTCGATCATACGAAAGAGGAAGTTACTGTTACCCAAACGGAAGAACATAATACCCTGATCGAGAACACTAAGATCCCCGGACTGCCGACAACCGGTGGTATGGGTACCTACCTCTTCACCGGCATCGGCGTGGCTCTCTTGGCCGGCGCGGCGGTGATGGTTACGGTCCTTCGCAAGAAGAACGGGCAAACCACGCGATAAACGGAATAAGGATCAATCGATTCATGGTTGAATAGTAAGAGCGTCGCCCCGGAAGGCTCCGGGGCGGCCCCTCTTATTTCTTGTGGGATCTTCGGATCCATCGGCAGAAAGAGCGGATATGGAACAGAAAAAGAACCCGGAATCTGGGGAAGATATGACCAAAATGAATGAAGAACCCGACAAAGGGGCAACCGGGAAAAAGGATCGAAAACTCAGGCTCCTCGCGGTCTTTCTTTTGCTTGCCGGAATTTTGGTGCTTCTGTATCCGACCATCAGTAATCGCTTTAACCAGTGGCGGGCGGAGCAATTGTCCACCACCTACCAGGAAGTGGTTAAAGCCATTCCCGATGATCATTTTGCCAAAGAGTTGGAAAAAGCGCGAAAGTACAATGAGAAGCTGACGGGAGAAAGCGTGCCGGATGTGTTTGCGCTTCGGGAAAAGCATGACGATCCCCTCTATGATTCGTTGCTGAACGTGACCGGCGATGGGATGATGGGGGAAGTGGAGATTCCGGCCATTAACGTCAAAATCCCCATTTTCCACTACACCACCGACAAGGTGCTGCAGCAAAACGTGGGACATCTGGCGGGCTCTTCGTTGCCCGTCGGGGGGAAGGGAACGCACGCCGTTCTTTCGGCGCACCGCGGATTGCCCTCGGCAAAGCTGTTCACCGACCTCAACCTGCTAAAAAAAGGCGATCTGTTCTTCATTCGGGTGCTGAACGAGTTTTTAGCGTATAAGGTGGATCAGATGATTGAGGTGGAGCCGACGGAAACCGCGTCGTTAGCCATCGACCGGGACAAGGATCTGTGCACGCTCTTCACCTGTACGCCGTACGGCGTCAATACCCAGCGCCTTCTGGTGCGGGGACATCGCGTGGACTATACGCCGGAGGAGACCAAGAAGGCTTTTGAAGAGGCGAACGACCTTCGCGTGGATACCACGCGCCTGAGCATTCATTTGTTGGCGGCCGCCATCGGAATTACGGTTGGGCTTACGCCCTACCTGATCTGGCGAAAGAAGAAAAAGAAACAGGAGGCCGGGCGTTCATGAAAAAAGCATCGCACCGACGCTTCTGGATTCTCGTGTGTATCCTCATGATTCTGGGAGGACTGGGCTTTCTCCTGTATCCCCCGGCATCGGATCTTTGGAACCGTTACCGAAACAGTAAGTTGGTTGACGTCTATACGAAGGTGGTGCACGATCTTCCGCCGGACAAGACCGAGACCATTTGGACGAAGGCGCGCGAGTATAATGAAAAGCATACGACGAACACCATCGTGGACGCCTTCAAGGAGGAAGAAGAATATGTACTGACCGCTCCCTATGATCAGTTGCTCAATCCTTCCGGGGATAATATCATGGGGACGATCGAAATACCGAAAATCCATGTGAAGTTGCCCATCTTTCACGGGGTGGGCGAGGAATCGCTGCAGCGTGGGGCGGGACATCTCGAGGGAACCTCTCTTCCGATTGGCGGAAAATCTACGCATTCGGTCATCTCGGCGCATCGCGGATTGCCTTCGGCGATTCTCTTCACGGATCTCGACCAGATGGCAAAGGGCGATCTCTTCTATCTGCACATTATGGATGCGGTCTTCGCCTACCGCGTGGTAGATATACAAACGGTATTACCCCATCAGTCGGAACTCTTGGCGATTCAACCGAATCGCGATCTTTGCACGCTGCTTACCTGCACGCCCTATGGCGTGAACAGTCACCGGTTGCTCGTGACCGGCGAGCGAACCACCTATATCCCCGACGAGGCTACACCGGTCGTGGAAAAAGATGTGGCCGTTTTGGACACGGTCATTGCGAACTGGAAGATCACCTTAATTGGCGTTATCGTCCTTCTCTTCTTTCTTTTCGGGCTTCTCTTACGAAACCGACGAAAGAAGCAGAAGGAGTGGGATGAACGGAATGCGCGAGAAGTCGCGGAACGCAATAAGGAATAAAGGAGTAAACCATGAATAAACATCTTCAAAAAAGACATCGGCCCAATGTGTGGGCGCGGCTTCTCGCTTTTGCAGGCGCTTTTCTCATCTGTCTGGCGACCCTCTTTCCCATGGACGCTCGGGCACGGCGAGACAATCCCATGGTACGCTCCTACAACGCAACGAAATGGGGCTCCCTTACCTTGCATTTGACCTATACGAAGGACGAAAACCAAACGGCGATTCCTCTCGACGGAGCAAAGCTTCGTCTGGTTCGCATTGCGGATCTTTCGATGGAGGCCGATGGCCCCCACTATACGCTTCGCTCGGGTTTGACGAGTTTGCATTACGACTTTACCAAGATGACGTCAAGCGACCTGCGTCGGGCCGGCCAAGACCTTGCAGCCTATATCCAGGCGCATCCCCAGGCTTTGACGGCGCTCGGACACGAGGCAAACCCAAACGTCAAGCCAAAACTCGAATCGGCCTATAAGGCGGTTCGCACGGCCACGACAAATGCACAAGGGAAGGTTTCCTTTGATCATCTGGTTCACGGCGTATACCTTGTGATGCAAGAGGGAAAGGCGGGCACGGCTTCGGAGTTTGCGCTCATGTCTCCGGTTCTGTATTTTGTTCCCGAGTATCTAAAGGCGGGCAGCAGTGCCGCCTGGGTTTATGATATTGTGGCGAACCCCAAATATTCGCCCAACCAGCCTCCGACACCGCCGGAATCGTCTTCCACCCCGAAGGAATCCTCTTCGACACCGACAGGTTCTTCCACAACGCCGCCGGAATCCTCTTCGACGCCACCGGAAAACCCGCCAACATCGTCCACGCCGACGCCCCCGACACCACCTACCCACCCGAAGACCCCCACACCGGGCACCGGCGACAAGATTCGCTTAGGTCTCTGGATTGGTACCGGTCTGCTCGCGTTCCTTGCTCTGCTTTTGATGCTCCGCAAAAAGCGTAAGGATAAATAGGAGGCAAGATGAACGTACAACGTAGAAAGAAACGCATAACAAAACTTCTGGCCATGCTGCTCGCTTTTTTCATGGTTCTTACTTTTGCGTTGCCGAATCAATCGGGAACGTCCTTTGCCGATTCTAACGTTGCCGATCAGGCATCGTTGTTTTCGTTATTGAATAACGGAAAAATGAACGACGGTGAACCAAGCGACGTACCGGGCGCACCAGGCGCGCCGGTGGCCGCACAACAGGCCGCAGGAACGTACATTACGGTAAAGGATCAGTACGGGAGGGCGGTCGATAATATTTATTTTACTATCACCAGAACCTACGACGGCATAAACTACCGTGCAAAGGCGGTAAGCGGATCGCTGTATATTTTTAACTCTGCTACCAATCAGTACGAACGAAAATCAGTAGAAGCGGCCGGTTTTTATGAGAACTATTTTCACCAAATCACGGTCAGTGCTACTGAGGGCGGTGCGGCAAACTATACGTTAGATTCGAGTGCCGTTCTCACAAAATTCTATATTCAAAATGGTAAGGCGATCCTGGATTCCGGTTCGTTTGCCATCACCTTGCAAAGCAAGGCACAGCCGCCCGCCCCTGCCGGTACTACGATGACCGCCAAGGACACAAAAGGAAACCCGGCGCCGGGCATCGCCTTTCTGCTGTATAAAGAAGGGGAGCCCAATATTCAGGCGAACCTGATTTCCAATAGCACCGGTGCCCTGGCCTACAAAGCCAATTCGCAAGTTTTTGATCCAAAGACCTTGGCCGCCGGCACATATACCGTAAAAGTCACGCCCCAGTCTTCCAGTGATACGGCCAAATCGACCTATGTCATGGATGCCACGAAAATCTATACCACGTTTACCGTGACGGATGACGGCGCAGGAAATAAAACGGTGGCGTTTACCCCGGCAAGCAGCCAAAATCTTGTCTTCCCACTGATTGCGGATCTTCCCAAGGGAGAGGCGAAATTAACGGTCAACAAGAAAGATGAGAAAGGCGATCCGCTTTCCGGTGTCACCTTTCAGCTACAAGGCCCTGTGGATAGCGCTGCCGCCGGCACCAGGACGTCCGGCCCGACAGGAGCCGACGGAAAAACCACGTTTACGAATTTAGCCTATGGAGAATACCTGTTGACGGAACTTTCGGCTCCGGACGGCTATGTGGTCAGCAAACAGGTTATCCATGTCATGCTGGGGAAGGATGCGGATACACCCATCGTGGGCGGAACGGATGTGACCAAGCGATTGTCGTTGAATGCGGTCACATGGAACCCGCCTCATGTGGAAAATGGTGTGAACACCATTTATCCCAACCAGGCCGAGTCCTTGTCCGTGGATGCGGTGATTCAGGTGCCTGCAACGGCGCACCTTGCGCCCGGTGATTTCTTTACCATCCAGCTTTCCGATAACGTAGATACCTATGGTCTGGTGCAGTCCAAAGAGCAGGGATTGGACATTTTTGCCGATGGAGGAAAGCTCGCCGAAGGCAAATTTGATCCGGACTCGAGAACGATTACCTATACGTTTACGAATCTGGTCAAGACGTTTACGGCAAACCAGATCAAGCTCCATACGGTGCTCTTTATTGACAAGGTGAAGGTGCCGCAGGAAGTGAAATCGGTCACACTTTCGTATGGCCTTAATCAAACGACGTCGACGTCGTCCTTTCAAGTGTTTTACCGTCCTTATTACTATCCGCAACAGACGGGTGGCTCCAATATCGGAACCATGTATTCGATCTATAACCCGGATAAAAAGACGGCGACCACTTATATTTATGTCAATCCGCTTACCAACAAGCTTAAAAAGGGAAAATTGGAGATTTCCGGCAAGGGATCTGTTCTAATTAATGCCTTGACCGACGTGAAGGTTTACGACGGAAACAGTGGCAGCATGGATACCATGGTGCCGTCCTGGGGCGTTGTTCCGTCCAACTTGACGGAAGTGAACGACCTTTCGCCGGTGATTGACGGCAATGCCAACAAGGTCACTATCGACTTTGGTGATCGGCTCGATACGGGAAGTCAGGCCTACATCGTCAAGGTGACCACCGGTTATGATCCTTCCTCGACGGAGGATTTGGGCATGGTGGCGAAGCTCTACGGCTATTTCAATGGCTATTGGAGCCGATACTATAACTATTCCTACTATGACTATGATTGGGCTGCCGCACAGACGTACATGAAATTTTATGAGCATGAAGGGACGGCGACCGGCGTAGGTTTTGACGCCGAGGTCACGGTCTCCAACCCCAAAAACAGCATCGAGTGGACCAAGGTGAATGCGTCCGGCCTTCCTCTGGAAGGGGCGGAATTCCGTTTGGTACGTGTTCAGGACGGATCTGAGCAGACGGTGATCGAGAAGCTTGTCTCCAACCGAGATGGGCGTTTGTCCGCTTCGGGCCTGGCACCGGGCTTTTATAAGCTCTATGAAACCAAAGCGCCGGAAGGCTATGAGATTCCCAAGGATGACACGGGAAAGGATAAGTCTTTGGCCACTTTTACCGTGAACGAGAAAGGTGAAATTCAAAATCCGGATCCTGCGGATGGCAAAATCGTAAATGGCCGTCTGGAAGGTCGCTTCTCCGTCCACAAGACGGACAATGCGGAGAACGAAGCGGATCGCAAGCCGTTGAAGGACACCGAATTCACCTTGAGGCTGTTGAAAGAGGATCCGAAGAAGCCCGGTTCATGGATTGTCGATACGGACAAGAGTCCGATCACTAAGACGACCGATGCGGAGGGGAACTTGACCTTTTCCGGTCTTGCCATAGGAAAATATCAACTGAAAGAAACCAAGCCGTCGCCGGGTTATGTGTTGCGTGATACCACCTGGACGGTGGAGGTGAAAGAAGAGGTCGTCGATAAGGCGCATCCGGAGATCAAACGGGTGGTGACTACGGTCATCGAGGACGCCTCGCCGTCGCTTGCCCAATCCACCGCTTCCGTCTCCTTTGGACGAAGCCTCGTACCCACGTCTACAAAAGACGCCTACCTTGCGCCGCTGTTGGATCATACCATGCAGCGCCTGCAAAAGGCGCAGGATCTTCTCTCGTCCGATGCGAAAGAAGAGGCATCGTCTTTTGCCGACGGTATGCTGTATTCTTCCGATGCTCCCTTGCGTTCTGTCGGCGCTCCTTTGCGCTCTGCCGGTGCGGGGAAATACCAGTACTACAATCCGGTAGAGGTTAACGGGACGAAATGGCCCGCCAACGTGCAGGAGATGGACGTCGATGGAGATGGAGCCGTCGACTACAAGATCACTCAGACTATGGAACCTGACGGTACGACGCCGGGGCAGTACAAGGTGAATGTAAAAGTGGAGAAGATGCCGGAGACATTGGAACTGGTGGTGTTGATGGATAACTGCTCGGCCTTCGCCCAGATTAATGGGCTGACGTACAGGGCCGGGGATAAAATTGACCGTGCACAGTGGGGTGGCATAGTGGGCGGAACGCTTGAACCAAACCCGACCATGTATGAATGGGTGGATTATTATTTCCGTGGCGTAAAAGACAAATACAATAACGTGACACAAGAAGGCCGTGTGACCCAACTGCTCCAGTTGATTGAAAAGAAGTATCCCAACGCAAAAGTCACGTTGCTGGGCGCAGGAGGACGAAACTTAAAAGAGCAGTATCGCTTTAACAAGCCCTATATCAGCCAACCGATCGGTAAAGCGATCCAATTCAATAAAGGAATTAATCCGACGGTTGAAAATAATAGAAATGATCCGCAACCGACTTGGGATTTTACCGGTTTTTATGGACGAGCTGGTTTACAGGAAGCGATGAATCAGGCCTATAAAACTTTGAGTCAATCCGGTGCGAAGAAGAAGTCCTTCTTTTACTTACAGGGCTTTCCAAACATTATGACCTATACCTGGTGGGATGAGGCAAAACAGGATTTTGCCAATATCAAAAATGTTGCTCAGGTGAGTTGGCTGGTTGAATTAGATCCCTCCGCTTACGATAACACCTTTTTAGAGCCGGGTGAATACCGTGCAAATGGTCTTCCGGATCCGAGTCAGGTGCATATTCTACAAAATACGTTGAAATATTGGCCAGATAAGGACCAGTATTGGAACCAGGTTGATGCGGCGGCGATGGAACGTAAATATGATCAGGAAATACCAGCCATCGCGCAGGAGATCACCAACGGCGCGTCGAGTGCTGCAAAACTCAATCTGCAAATTCAGCTGGCGGACAATGTCCTTTGGCGTACGGCGCCATCCGGCGACGCCTCGATGACGAATGCCGGGGTGAGCTACAATGAGGCGACGGGGTCGTTAACGAAGTCGGATTTCACGATGACCTCCGACAAGCCACTAACCTTCAATTACTACATCAAGGCGAATTCCCAAGCATCCGGCGCTAAGCTCAATGTTTTTGAGAACATCAACCAGGCCAAGACCAGCGGTCTTCAAGTGAACACGACGAAGCCGGACGGCACGGTGGAAAGCACAACGTCCGCCATTCCGATTCCTCAGCTTCGGATTCCGGGCTGGGAAACGACGGTGAAGAAATATTGGTACGGTAATTCCAATGCCGATAACGCGAGCTTTCAGACTTTCCCGGAGATGGGAGCAACGCCGCCGACGGTGCCTTCCAGTGCCTTGGATACCGGCAAAAGGAAGGCATCTCAGGTTCTGATCTATTCCGATAAGACCTATTCAGATGACCCGGAGACGAAGATTGGTCTGGGACAAAAGCTCAAGAGTCCCTATGAGTCGTTGACCTTTGCCCAGGCTCTGCCTTATTACGACAATGATGGAATGCCCATTCATTATCAGGCAACGGAGTACCATGATCCGATTTTCCATACGAAAATGAACTTGGTCAAGAATGACGCCACGCTGAAGCAGACCTTCTATATTGGCGCGCAGATGGATCCGGTCGTGGTGAAGATGGACATCCGGGTGACCAAGCAGTGGGGAAGCGGGACGATGGATGCGGATAAGGTGCCGGTGACGGCCAAGCTTCTGGCCTTCCGGGTGAATGCGGACGGGAGCGAGACGCCGCTGACGGATGCGGAGATGGAAGCCTTGATCGGAGAAGGGAAACCGACGTCTATCACGTTAGATGCAAAAGGACTTTGGACTGGAGACTTTACGGACTTGCCCACCAGTCAGGTGGTGAACGGCCAGGCGACGGAACTCGTCTATCGCGTGAAGGAAGTGCCTCTTCCGGGATTTGATGTGTCGTATCTGTATGATTCGCAAGAGGTGACACAGCAGGACGGTACCACCAAACCCACACACTACGTGACGATTGTGAACCAGAAACATACCCTGGTTTCGGTCACCAATGTACCAAACGAAGTAGATTTTCATAAGGTAGACGGAAGCGGTCAGGCGTTGGCCGGTGCCAGGTTCACGCTCCAGAAGGAGACCGAAACGCCGGATACATGGGCGGATGTCACAGACTACGTGAATATAGCGACGACGGAAATCACTGAGAACAGTGTCAAATTCCAGAAGCTTCATTTTGAGAAGCTGGAGCCGGGCAATTACCAACTTATTGAAACGACGGTGCCGGATGGCTATAAAAAGCCGGAGAATCCCGTTGCCACCTTTACTGTTTCTGCAACGACAGGCAAGGTGGAAAATATTTATGCGTTGGATAAGAGCGGAAACCTTACTGCTGGAGCCTCTGGCGCTGCCATCTATAATATGCCTGATGGTCGCCCACCCGTCGTCTTCTACTTAAATAAGGTTGGCGGGGTCCAAGGAGAAAACCTAAGTCGTCTGACCTCGGGAACGTTGGTCATGAAGCTGGAAAAGTCGGACGATAAGACCAAGTCCACGACCGTGACTTTTGATCTTTCCAAAGACTATGAGGATATTTCCAACACGGGAACGAGGGGACTCAAAATCACTATTCCGGCCGATTGGCCGGCCGGCGACTATGTTTTGAGTGAAGTGACGGCTCCGGCAGGTTATCAGAAGATGGCCGGAACCATTACGCTTCGCTACACTGTGCCGGAAGATCTGTCTTCGACGAAGGGGCGGACGCTCGCCGTGGTGGATGCCCAGGGCAACGTCCAACGCCCATATCTCTTTGAGGAAACGCAGATTGGCGGTGTCTGGACACCGACGTATGCTACGGGCTATGCACCTCTGGCCATTGAGAATTATGTCTTTGTACTGCCCTCCACGGCTGGCCCCGGCACCTTCTTCTTTACCTTGGCAGGCGCCTTCCTCCTGGGACTTGCGATGAGCCTGAGAGGCGTCAGCTCGAAACCGCGGCCGCGGCGGCGAGGCTGAGGGCGCGGTTGAAGAAGAAGCGCCGCTGGGAATAGCGTTGGCGGCGCGGTTGAAGGCGCAGACGCCGAGACTGCTAAAAGGCTCTAAAATTGAAGTGGTTTCCGAGGGGCCGTCTTCACACTGATGAAGGAAGACCCGACGCATCCCGGCTGGGATAAGGCGCTGACGGATGTCTTTGACACAGAAACGAAGATTACCGCCACGTATAAGGCCAAGGTTCTTACCGAGGATCCGCAAGATAGTAAGAACTATGCAAAGGCCGCATTCACGGCCAACCGCGGAACTCTTGAAGCTACAAGCGCTATTTGGTGAAAAAGTAGAAGAATAGCACGAGAGCGCAAACAGTAAAAAAAGAAGCCCGCAACGGAGTTCCGTTGCGGGCTTCTTTTTGGTGTCAGGAGACGCTACGAGTAGAAATGCTGCTGTTGCGCGGCATTCAGCAAATACGCTAGAATTGAAGAAATGGAAGTACAAAGGCATCGCTAAGAAAGACAAGGAGGGTAAGATGAAAAAGACGATTGCTCTATTACTCAGTCTGCTGTGTTTTTTCCTGCTAAGTGCTTGCGCAGAAGATAAGAAAATTTCTTTTCCTCCAGCAGAGAATATTTCGCAAATCGAAATCATCGAAAGCGATGGAAAAAGTTTGAAACGCATTACGCAAGCGGACAAAATCTCCGCTCTGGTGGAGGACATGAAAGAGAATACAAAAGATTCAGGAAGGGAAAGTGTCAACGATCAACCCACGAATATCGAAACGTATTACATTCTTGAATTTCACCTGAGCAAGTCTGCGGACAGTACGAAAAAATTCTACCTATATAAAGACAAGGACACTTGCTATATTGAGGAACCCTACACAGGGATATGGACATTAAAAAATGAAATCTACGACGAGCTGTGTCATTAGCGGCGTAACGTTTCATTAAGTAGGAAATGGATCGGAACACCCATGTCTCAAATCGAAACAAAATCAACGCAAACCATCATTCACCCCCTAGAACCTGTCTACAACGCCGATTCGCGCCTCCTGATTCTGGGCTCCTTCCCCTCAGTCAAAACCCGCCAATACGGCTTCTACTACGGCAACCCCTTGAATCGCTTCTGGCCCTTGCTGGCGACCCTCTTTCACGAGTCTACCCCAAAGACCATCACCGAGCGGCGCACCTTTCTGCTTCGCCATCACATAGCCATGTACGACAGCATCTATCAATGTGATATTGCCGGCTCCAGCGATGCCACCATTCGTCATGTGATTCCCAGTGATTTGCAGCCGCTTTTTGCCGCTGCCCCCATTCATCGCGTGTATTGCAATGGCGCCACCGCGTATCGCTACTATCAACGCTATCATGCCCAAAAGACCGGCATCCCCGGCGTAAAACTGCCATCCACCAGTCCTGCCAATGCGCGCTATCGGTTGGACGATTTGGCGGAGGCGTGGAAAGCGATATTGGAGTAGAGGGATAGAGGGCACGGTCGAAACCGCGGGGCAGACGGCGTAACCGACCGTGCCTTTTGCAAAAAAACGAAAAAGGCACGGTCGAAATCGCGGAGTAGACGGCACAACCGACCGTGCCTTTTGCAAAAAAACGTCAAAGGCACGGTCGAAATTGCGGAGCAGAGGGCGCAATCGACCGTGCCTTTTGCAAAAAATCATCAAAGGCACGGTCGAAACCGCAGGGCAGCAGGCGCAACCGACCGTGCCTTTTGCAAAAAAACGTCAAAGGCACGGTCGAAACCGCGGCACAGACGGTGCAACCGACCGTGCCTTTTGCAAAAAATCGACAAAGGCACGGTCGAAACCGCAGGGCAGCCGGCGCAACCGACCGTGCCTTTTACAAAAAATCGTCAAAGGCACGGTCGAAATTGCAGGGTAGCTGGCGCAACCGACCGTGCCTTTTACAAAAAATCGTCAAAGGCACGGTCGAAATCGCGGCACAGACGGTGCAACCGACCGTGCCTTTCGCAAAAAAACGTCAAAGGCACGGTCGAAACCGTGGCACAGACGGCGCAACCGACCGTGCCTTTTGCAAAAAATCGTCAAAGGCACGGTCGAAATGGCGGGGCGGAGGGCGCAACCGACCGTGCCTTTTGCAAAAAATCGTCAAAGGCACGGTCGAAAACGCAGGGCAGCGGTCGCAACCGACCGTGCCTTTTGCAAAAAATCATCAAAGGCACGGTCGAAACCGTAAGGCAGTCGGCATAACCGACCGTGCCCAGTAGGCACGGCCAACCCCTCACGCCGTCGTCTCCCATCGCCATTATCCCGCCGCCCAGACGTTTCTGCGTGTAAAACCCAGTATTCTTTCTCATGGCCCCTTCGGTTGCACCTTGTACATAACGCATTGACGCTTTATACTCAATCCGAGCAATGGGCTGTGACAGCGTCACCAGATGAGGAGGAAGAGAATGCTGTTAATGATAGATAACTATGATTCCTTTGTTTTTAATTTGTTGTCCTATTTTGAGGAGTTGGGCGAAGAAGTGGACATCATTTCGGCGGGGGATTTTGAGGAGGCGGATCCGGCGTGGGCGGAGAAATACGATGCGATTCTGCTGTCGCCGGGGCCGAAAGGGCCGAAGGATGCGACGCTGTGTTTGTCGGTGATGGAAAAGCTGGCAGGCAAGATTCCAATTTTGGGGGTATGCTTGGGGCATCAGGTGATTGCGCATGCCCTAGGAGCGACGGTGGAAAAGGGGGATAGGCCGTATCACGGGAAGCTGTCGCCGGTGTTCCACAAAAAGCAAGGTTTGTTTTTCAATTTGCCGAATCCGTTTACGGTGACGCGCTATCACTCGTTAGCCGTAAAGGCTGAATCGCTGCCGGCATGGCTCAGGCTGGATGCTTGGACAGAGGATGGCACGGTTATGGCGATTTCTTCGGAAAAAGACGGTATCTATGGGGTGCAATTTCATCCGGAGGCGCTCCTCACCGAAGAGGGACATGAAATTTTAGCGAATTTTCTTTTGTTGGCAAAACAGTGGAGGGAACAGCATGCGCTTTAGAACATTTCATCGCTATCCGGCGATGGTGGACATTTTTTCCAAAGTGGCGGATCAAGAGCGGGCGGTATTTTTGGATTCTTCGAAGCAAAATGCCTTGGGACGCTATTCGGTGATTGGCTTTGCGCCTTGGGATACGGTTCGCAAACAGGGAAAAGACGTTTATGTGAATGATGAAGTTGTCGGGGAGACTTTTTCTGAGGCATTGCAGAGGCTGTTGGAAAAACATAAAAAAGACTATCCTGCTGAGCTTTTTCTGTCCAATCCGGCCATCGGCTTTTTGTCCTATGGCTATGGGCAGGAGCTGATGGACGTATCTTCGCGGCATCCGAACCGTTTCAGTATCGATGATGCCATTTTCTGTTTTTATCACGTGTATCTCGTGGAAGATCATGAAGCACATTGCTTGCAACTCGTGCTGCAGGGGGAGGACGAGAGCGATGCCAAAATGGACGAGCTGGTTGCGTTCTTGTTAACCGCCGCGCCGCAACAGGGCGCCTCGCAAGCCGCCCTGCAAGATGCGCCGCAACAAGCCGCCCCGCAAACCCCAGCCGGAGCGACAAAACAGTACGGCTATTCTACCACCAGCGACTACGATGCAGAGAGGTACATGGCGGCGATTCAAAAGCTGATTGCCTATATTGTGCAAGGCCATACGTACATCGCCAACATGACCCGTCGCTTGGAAATACAGAGCAATGTCCCACCATTTCCGTATTATCGCGTGTTGCGTGAAAAGAATCCGGCGCCGTTTGCTGCATATATGAACTATGGCGCGTATCAAATTTTATCCAGTTCGCCGGAACAATTTTTATATGTGCAAGATGGCAATGTACGCACCAAGCCCATCAAAGGGACGCGCAAGAAAACACAGGATGCGGCCGTGAATCAAGCGATGATCGAGGATCTGTTGCATTCGCCGAAGGAGCGTTCGGAGCTTCTGATGGTGACAGATCTGGAGCGCAATGATCTCAATAAAGTTTGCGTGCCGGGAACGGTGAAAGTGCCCCAGATGTACACGCTGGAGGAGCACGAAACGGTCTATCACATGGTCAATACCGTGACGGGCAAGTTAGCTCCGCAGAAAAACTTGTTGGATCTTATCCAAGCCACCTTCCCGGGCGGTTCGATCACCGGCACGCCGAAAAAACGAACGATGGAAATCATCGATGAATTGGAAAATTCGCCACGTCACATTTACACCGGCTCTCTCGGCTATCTGACGCCAGACGGCCAAATGAATTTGAACATTATCATTCGTACATTGCTGCACCAGGAGGGTCGCTACGAAATCGGCGTCGGCGGCGGCATTACCTGCGAATCCGATCCGGCAGAAGAATTTGAGGAAACCGTACAAAAAGCCAAGGCATTGGTGGATACTTTTTCTGCCTTAGCTGCACCGGAAGGAGGAAGCGGTGTCTGAGTATCGTTGCGACCCTGAAACCATTGTGCCGGATGCAGGCTATTTCTTCGACCTCGGCGTTTTTGAGACGATTGCTGTGGAAGAGGGGCGTCCGCTCTTCTTGGATCGCCATCTGGCACGCCTGCAAAAAGGACTGGACTTTTTAGGCTTGGAGCAAACTGTGGAACCGGCGGCCGTTCGCACCTATCTCAAATCGCTGCCGGCGATAGCACGAAGCCATGGCGTTTTGAAGATTACGGTGTCCGAAAAAAACGTGCTCTTTACCCATCGCCAAAATCCCTATGGCGATGCCGATTTTGCGCGCGGCTTTTCCTGCTGTCTGTCTGAGGTTTTGCGCAATCCCACATCGCCTTTCGTGTATCACAAAACCCTGCAATATGGCGAAAATATACAGGAGCTTCATGCCGCAAAGCGCCAGGGATTTGATGGAGCGATATTTCAAAATGCTTCGCACAATTTTTGCGAGGAAACCCGCGCCAATCTCTTCTTCCTCAAGGGCGATCATCTGCTTACGCCTCGCTTGGAAAACGGCCTTTTGAACGGCACCGTGCGTCAACTGTTGCTGGAGACGCTGCCCACGTCAGAACGGGCTCTTTCCGTCGAAGAGGCGGACATCCCCGTGGCCGACCTGGCTACCTTCGATGAAGCTTTTCTCACGAACGCCCTCATGGGTGTGATGCCTTTGCGACAACTCGGCAACCACCTTTTCAAAAGCCGCCATCGCGTCGATGCGATCCGTGCCCATTATGTAGCAATGGCTGAGGCAGAGCCCGTTCTTGACAGTGATTTTTCCGTTTGCTAGACTGAAAATACATTGGAAATGCGAGGAAGCTTTCTCTTTCATAGACCGTATGTCTGTGTGCGATTGAGCGATCCAACACAAGGCGAAATTGTTAAGGAGGGTTTATGAATGTATTAATGGCCATGTTTCTCATTATGGCGATCGGCTATTTCCTGGGACATTTGAATATCTTTGGCGTCAAGTTCGGCGCATCCGCGATCTTGATTACTTCACTTGTTTTTGGACACTTCGGCACGAAAGTGCCTCCCATACTCGGTAATGTCGGCTTGGTGCTGTTCTTGGCACCGATTGGTTTGATGGCCGGCCCGACGTTTGTGAATAATATTAAAAAGAATGGCATCAAGTTTTTAGCCATAGCGATTATCACATGTATTATTGGCGGTGCCTCGATTGTTCTGGCGGCAAAACTCTTTAACATTCCTTTGGAACTCTCCTTGGGCTTGGGTGCAGGCGCCTTGACGTCTACGGCCATGCTTGGCACGGTGACATCGCTAACGCCATCATCGCTGCCGGGCGTCGGCTACGGCATTGCCTATGCGTTTGGCGTTTTGGGCGTAGTGCTTTTGGTGCAGATCTTGCCGAAAGTGATGGGCGTAGATCGCGACGAAGAAAATAATAAATTAACCGTTCCGGAATCAAAAAATGCGGTCGAGAATCTCAAGAAAAAATTTCTGGACTTCGAACCGCATGGTCTCTTTGGCGTTGCAGTAGCCATTGCATTAGGCAGCTTACTGGGGAGCCTCAAATTGCCGGTAGGCAACAAGGTAGTGGTTTCTCTCGGCGCCGGTGGTGGCTCCATCATTATGGGCATTGTGCTGGGTCATTTCGGTCATATCGGGCCGGTCAATTTCACCTACCCTAAAGGTAACATGCAAATGATCCGCGATTTGGGCCTAGCCTTTTTCCTCATGCGCGCCGGCACGAATGCAGGCGCAGGTTTTATCAAAGTGATCAGCCAATATGGCATCACACTCTTCTTTGCCGGCGTGATGATCACCTTGGTAAGCTCGGTCTTGAGTTACCTGATGGCGTATTATGTCTTCAAGTTGCCCTTATTCGGCGCATTGGGAACCACCACAGGCTCCATGACGAGTGCTCCGGCATTGGGCGCACTTCTTGAAGTGACAAAAGATGACCGCGTCTCCTCGTATTATGCAGCTACCCAGCCGATTGCTACGATCTTTCTGGTATTCATGCCACAGATCATTTGGCTTTTCTTTGGCCCCAGATAGAGCACCCTCTTTTAC
>ERZ1031273.121-NODE-121-length-39898-cov-16.690084_pt1 | contig 39898 bp, 37 predicted proteins | sample MGYA00516575_ERZ1031273 | MGnify/ENA primary metagenome ERZ1031273 (study PRJEB33718, sample SAMN03159816) | human skin metagenome | collected 2014-02-25 | study: EMG produced TPA metagenomics assembly of the PRJNA266117 data set (Human skin bacterial metagenome... | reverse complement strand
TACACGTAAGGAGTCGTCGGCAGCGTCAGATGTGTATAAGAGACAGATTATAAGGTCCCTTATGTCAATATTAATGGCGATATGGACTACCAGGTTAATTATAAATTGGCACAAGAGTATTTTAATAAGATAAGGGCACCCAAAAAAGATATGTATATTATGAAAAATACCAGTCATGGGTTAATGATTTCTAAATCTCAGGAGTTTTCAGATTTACTTCATGAAATTTATAAAAAACATCAGTAAATTATAATAAGCTTCATGTGCAAGCAAAAAAATAAGTAGAGACATTCATTATATAGAAGGGAATTTTTAGCCAGGCTTCCGGATTCGGACTCAGCGGGGGAGAGTTGAGTGGACTGGTTAGATAAAACGCCATTTTTCGGCTCTTGAGTCTGTGGGTTAGATGTTTTGGCCTGCTGAGTCTGTGCGATGGATATTTTTGGGCTCTTGAGCTCACAAGATAGATGTATTTCTGGGGGGAGGAGGGTGACTATTGAATGGATCTTTCTTTGCTAAGTCATGTCACAATGATACAATAAATCTGATAAAATTTTAGATGTTGAGGTGAGCGATGATTATTTTTGCATAATGAATTTCCTGACACTGTAAATCTCAAGGAGTGTTTTTATGCAATTATTATCGTTAGCCAATTTTGATGTGGCCATAGAGGGTCATTTTTTATTCCATATTGATAATTTATCTATCGAATCCGGTGAAAAGATTGCCCTGGTAGGAGCAAACGGATCCGGAAAATCCACTTTCCTCAAAAGTATTCTTAAAGCTGGAAATGGCGGTCATAACGAAAGCCTCATCCGTCGAGGTCTGTGGTCTTATTTCGCTCAACAAAAGGAAGAAAATCCAGAAGTTGAGAATTCCGAGCAAGTTAGCCGTTGGAAACTAAGAAAACTCATGGAAGATTCACCGCATCCCCTGTCCGGGGGAGAGGAAGTACGATTCCGCCTGGCTGCTGTTTTTTCTAAGCCACACGATATCCTTGTTTTGGATGAGCCAACTGCGCATTTGGATGCAGAAGGAATAAGGGAACTTCAAAATCAGCTTGCTCGTGAACAAAGCCTGATTTTAGTATCCCATGATCGTTTTCTAATTAACCTGCTGTGCAATCGAACACTGGTGATTGAAGATGGTCATTTGATTGATTTTCCCGGAAACTATGATGCATGGAAGATTCAGCAAGAAGAAAACAGACTTTCACAAATGCGTGAATATGAAAATGCCAGGCAAGAAAAACAAAGGCTCACATTCGTTATGCGAGAGCAAGAAAGGCGGGCAAAGCGTACACAACGTAAGCCTCGTAAATTGAGTAAATCAGAAACAAAAGCCAGAGAATTTGGAGCAGTAGGTAAGTCCATTGGTGGGAAGCAGAAATCTTTATCCGCTGCCGCTAAGAATACAGCAAAACGTATTGAACGCTTAGGAGAAATTCAAAAACCCGTTTCACTTCCTCAAATCAGACCGGACTTCTCGATTACTGATCCACCACAGAATAGAATCATCCTGGAGATAGAAGATTTAACTTTCGGCTACCCTGGGCAGGAAAAACTTTTTTGCGATGCCGGCTTTGCTCTAAAAAGAAATACCAGGACAGCTATCGTCGGGGAAAATGGGAGTGGCAAATCCACTCTATTGAAACTGATCTTAAAGGGGCATCCGCAAATTCGTCTGGTGCCGAAGGCGAAACTCGGCTATTTTGACCAAAACTTTGAAAATATCAATTTTCGCAAAACTATTTTAGAAAATATTCACGAATCAAGTGTTCAAAATGAAAGTGTGAATCGCAATGTTCTTTTTCGCATGGGTTTTCCGGCAGACACTTTAAATAAGAACGTCACGGTACTCTCCGGAGGCGAGCTGACAAAATTAAGCTTCGCCAAGCTCTTAGTTTCGGACTGTAATGTTCTCTTGATTGATGAACCAAGCAATTATCTGGATATTTCTTCTTATGAAGCAATTGAGAACCTTTTGCTGGATTTTGAAGGGAGTATGATTTTTTGCAGCCATGACCGCTATTTTTTGGAGCGTATTGCAGAACAGATATGGGAAATAAAAGAAAAGAAACTGATCCTAAAATGAAAAAACTTTCTCTATCTTTACTCTTTCCCCTTAAACCTTACCTCCGTCTTAAAGAAAACTCCTGCCCTTCGTCCATCTCCGTGTTCTTCTCTAATTAAAAATCCATATATGAAATATGCGAACTAACTGCGGATGCACCCAATGACTCTCTATGAATCAGGCGATTCGACGGGTGAAGTATCCCTGTCAGGACTATTGCAAGCAAAGGTTAAAACGGGTAATGTGGGAAAGGTGGAGCTTAAAGAAATTGCTAGTCTGATCGTTCGAGGGGGATGGCCGGAGAATATTTATTTATCGGAAGAAGATTTCGGTGTTATACCTGAGAGCTATATTGAAGCCCTTGTGACAAAAGATATGCGTGAAGGGCGGCATAAGAAAAGAAATCCGCAAAAGATGCGTTTGCTCTTATGCTCCCTTTCCCAAAATGAATCAACTGTGGCATGAAGTGGATGCCATCATTGAGTTTAAAGGCGGTGACTATGCGGCCTTTGAAATCAAATTAAGTGATGGAAGCATCGATGACGCATTGAAGAGTCTTGCTACGTTTTACTAATATGCAAAAAAGAAACCCAAAGCGATGTGCGTTAGCGTTAGACACCTGGCAGCCGTGATGCAGGACAAAGAAACCGGAATATATATCATTCCCTTCACTTCCCTCAGGCCCTAAAGAAACTGTACAAAGGAGGTAAATCTATGGAAAGAAATATTAGAGTAAGCGGAAAAGGCAAACTTTCCGTTAAACCGGATACCATTTGTCTGGCCATTGAGGCTGAAGGGGTTTTCCCAGATTATGAAAAAACGATCAAAGAATCTGCTGACCAAACAAAAGTTCTGAGGGAATCACTGGAAAAATCAGGGCTTTCAGGAAAGGAACTCAAAACAAAACATTTTTCCATTCAATCCGAATATGAAAGTTATCGAGACAAGAATGATAATTATAAGAGGAGATTTGTAGGCTACAAATTTGAGCACCATACCGAGATCAAATTTCCGAATGATAACGAGCAGTTAGGGCGCACGCTGTATGAACTCTCCCATTGCCCAGTTGAGGTGGAATTTTCGATTTGTTATACGGTTTCAAATCCGGAAGACGTAAGAAATGAGCTTCTCAGGAAAGCCGTTAAAGATTCCAAAGTGAAAGCAGAGATTTTGGCTGAGTCTGCGGGAGTAAATCTGGGAGAGATTGAACGCATTGATTATTCATGGGGAGAGCTGAAAATCGCTTCACACCCTATTGATAAGTTCAAGGCGAAACCTATGTTATTAGAAACCAGAGCATCTTACGACATCGATATCGAGGCGGATGATATTGATGTTGATGATACGGTAACGATTGAGTGGGGAATTAATTAATGTTATCAAAAGCCGAGTCGCTATTGTGCTCGGTTTTGTTCTTTCACCATCATGCTCGTCCCAGACTTAACGTGAAATTCCAGCCCCTCGTCCCTGACCTCGGGCGTGTTGAAATGGAGGAATATCTTTTTGCCAAGTTCCCAGTGTTTGTGGCTCTTGTAGATGGTGAATACGCAGGTTATGTGGTTTGCCGTATAGAAAGTGAAGTCGTGTGGGTGGAGTCTATCTTTACGAAAGAGGAATACCGCCTCCAAGGTGTTGCGACTGCTCTGCACAGCAAAGCTGAGGAAATAGCCGCTTCCTACTTATTGGGATTGAAGAGCGGTCCGGCAGTGGTGTGCCGGACATTTCTCGGTATGGGCGAATCAGGGTTGGCAGGAGCCTACGGTCGAGGAGCAATTCAGCTCATGGTGGACAATTTTGACTTTATCTTTCGTCAAAAAACAAGCGATAAAAGCAAGCGATAAAAAGCAAGTGACAAAAACAAGCCAAAAGGAAAAGCTTAAGTAAGAAGCACTGGCGTGAGATTTTGCAATTTATGGCCATGGGGCAGGAGTATACAACAGCGCAAATCGCCGAGTATCTTGATCTAAGTCCACAAGGCACATCGAGATGGTAGTATTGATGTCTCATAGAATGCAAGAAAACAACGGAAAAAGGGAAGGAGGGACAACATGATAACCGAACGATTAAAGATAAGAGAATTTACAAATGATGATCTAACGGAACTCTACAATCTACTTTCAGATGAAGATGTCATGGAATTTATAGAACCGCCTTTTTCATGGGAAAAAACAGCGAATTTTCTAAATAGTGTCGCACTGATTGATCCTCCTTTGATTTATGCGGTAGAAGATTTTAATCAGAAGTTTATCGGATATGTAATATTCCATGAGTATGACAAAAACTCCTTCGAACTTGGTTGGATACTCAATAAGAGAGACTGGGGAAAAGGATATGCCAATGAATTAACAAAAGCCTTTATAAAGCGTAGTTCAAAGATCGGGAAAAACCTGGTTATTGAGTGTGACCCGAACCAGCAAATCTCCAAACGCATTGCGATGAAAAATGATTTTGAATTTCTTGGAGAAAGTGATGGTTGCAGTGTATTCAAAAGAAAGCAGATTAATAAGATTTGAAAAGGGGGTGTGGACATAATCCTGGACAAATTCTATGCTGAGCTAGGAGGAAACGGTCATGGGATTTTGGATTTTTATGTTTGTTATGACTTTATTAATACCCTTTTCTTTTCTTGCCATGTGGTATCTATGCCCCAAGTTTAAAGATATTAATAGCATAAGTGGATACAGGACATCACGATCAATGAAGAACAAAGTCAATTGGGTTTTTGCACAGAATGTTTGCTCGAAGCTTGCCTTAAAATTCTTTTTTCAAACGCTTGCACTCGCCCTGATTATCATGCCGTTCTTTATCAATCACCGGACAGATACTATTGAATGGATTGGCCTGGCTATAGTCATTTTTCAAGGGCTTTATTTTCCACTTTTAATTGTTCTAACAGAGAAAGCGTTGAAGGAGTTTGATAATACAGATAACATCGACTGATCACCTTATTATAGGAGACTGCATTTCGCATGACGAAGGGCTATAGGGGTAAAAGAGTTGCCACTGATCATTCTTGGCGGCGGTATATATGCGTCTGGCATTGCCGGCCTTAATTTTCTTAAAAAGAACATCGATGCTTTGACGGATAAGCGGATCATGCCGAGAAAGCATTGAAGTTGGAGCGGTAAGGGAAAAACAGTAAAGAAAAAATTAGGAATTTCAGGAGAACGATTTTAATGAATATTACCGTTTATCTTGGTGCAAGCGAAGGAAATGACCCATGCTTACGAAAAAGAGTTGAGGAATTGGGAGCATGGATTGGAAATAGCGGACATGCCCTAATCTATGGTGGCTCCAAATCGGGACTGATGGGTATCATTGCGGACAGTACTTTGAAAGCTGGAGGTGAGGTAACAGGTGTTGAGCCGAAGTTTTTTATCGAAAACGAATTTCAGCATGACGGATTAACCAAGTTAATCGTGACCAGGGATATGACGGAGCGCAAAAACAAAATGATTGCGTTGGGCGAAGCCTTTATTGCCTTCCCTGGTGGCACGGGAACCTTGGAGGAGATTGCAGAGGTGATGTCAAAGGTGTCTTTAAAACAGCTGGATGCACCCTGTATTCTCTATAACCTGAACGGTTACTATGATGATTTGAAAGCCCTTCTCAATCGTATGATTGAAAAAGGACTGTCCTCTAAAGAGCGACAGGCGGGAATCTATTTTGCCGAGAATCTTGACGAGATAAAACGAATTTTGAAATAATCGGCCATTTATAGGGCGCGGTCAATCTACGTGCTGCGTTTAGACCTGACGTCCGAGTTCGATGGCTGATCGACAATGTAGAATGGCTTGGAGAAGTGATGAAGTGAATATCAAAGAAGAATTATTTGCATTGAAGGATAGCTCATATGCGGATTTTCAAGCAAATTTGACTCCGAATATTCCGCGGGAGCTGATTATTGGAGTCCGGGTTCCGGAGGCCAGAAAGCTGGCGAAAGAGCTTGCCAGGGAAGCGGAAGCCTCACAATTTCTGAAAGATCTGCCGCATGAATACTATGACGAAAATATGCTTCACGGACTCCTTCTTTCGGAAATGAAGGATTATGATGCCTGCATTGCAGCAGTCGATACTTTTCTGCCCTTCGTAGATAATTGGGCTGTTTGCGATATCTTGTCCCCTAAGATTTTCAGGAAGCATAAAACAGCGCTTTTGGAAAAAATCAAAGAGTGGTCCGCATCGGAAAAGACCTATACTTGTCGCTTTGGCATTGAGATGTTAATGACTTATTTTCTGGATGATGATTTTAAGCCTGAGTATCTGGAAATCCCAGTTGCTGTTCACAGTGAAGAGTATTATGTTCAAATGATGATTGCGTGGTTCTTTGCAAGCGCTTTGGCAAAGCAATGGGATACGACCATTAAATACATCGAAGATCAGCGCTTAGATCCATGGACTCATAACAAGGCCATACAGAAAGCCCGTGAAAGTAAGCGCATTAACCCGGAACAAAAAGAGTATTTAAAGTCACTGAAATGGTAACAAATTATTAAGCAGGTGAGTTATGGGACAAATCATCGAACTGCCAGATATCGCGGCAATAAAAAGAGAAATCCAGAAACTCAAAAAAAGTTTGGAGGAGCTTGTTTTTGAACGCGATGAGCTTCGCTTCGTCGTTTGTGAGAATATTAAAATGACCTATATGCTGGAAATTGGAAATCTTGAATATAGAGTCTATGACGCTTATTGTGATTTTCTTCGCCTGCGCCGTAAAAAGGAGTTCATTCAGGCGAAAAAGAATCGTCAGGAGCCGATACAGATGGACGCTATTGACAGCTTCCTCGACATTGAATTCCAGGAATATAAGAAAAAGCGTGACGAAAAGATTGATGAGATAAACCAGGCCATTGAGCGATCGAAAATGGAGTCCATGCCGGAGGAGGAGGCAGCTGAGTTCAAAACAATGTATAGAAGCATTGTGAAGAGTTTACACCCTGACCTTAATCCGGACACAACGGATGCTGAGAAAGAACTTTTTGTGCACGCTACGGACGCTTACAAGGAAGGAGATTTTGGGACTTTGCAGCTCATCTTTCAGATGATTGAGTCTGAACATCACCATGAAAGCGAACCATCCTCGCTTAGCAAGCTGCAGAGCGAGAAAAAAAGAACCCAAATCTTAGTCGATCGAGTCAAAGCAGATATAGAATTTATTAAAACGACGGTGCCTTATATCTGGAGAATCTATCTTGAAGACGAGAACAAAAAAGCAGAAAAAATAAGCAAATTACAGACAGAACTGAAAAGTTTCCAGGAAGCGATTCGCACACAGCAGGAGCTGATCAATGATCTGATGAGGAACGAGACATGAGCGATTTAGTCAAACAAGACCAGGGTGAGCTCATTAAATATCTTTTTGGCCAACAATCCGGACTCGTCCTGCCCCAACCATATGAACGCGACATTTTTCTTTTCGATATTTATGTGGCCGGGACCACGCATATTGAGAATATCGAAGCCATCGGATCGACTCTTCACGAGGGAGATAAGTTAGTTTTTTACCGTGAACCAGACAATCCTCATGATCCACAGGCGATCCGCATAGAAACGATCAAAGGGGAAAAAATTGGCTATGTTCCCCAACAAGATAATGTGATCTTTTCACGGCTCATGGATGCCGGAAAGGCTCTTTTTGGCAAAGTCACGTCAAAAGAAATGCGAAGGAAATGGCTTCGAATAGAAGTTAAAATATATCTGCACGAAAGCTAAAACAAATGCGCTACAAAGGGAAATGGGTTTGGAAAAACATTTATATATTGGCTAGCTATGATATGCAAATGGATGTGGTGCAGGGGGATCATTGCTTTCTCATAGGCCATCACGTAGACCTTCCAACTACGGTGAATGAGACTTCCACCAAACTGGTCGAGGGTGGCTTTCGTTATTTTAATATTTTTGGTGAAAACGCTCATTTATGGGAAAAAACCATAGATCTGAAAGTAGAGCCAGGATCTTCCATTGAAATAGAGGCCAGCACGGTAGCAAGAGAAGAAATGTCTTATAACCTTGCCATGCTTGCCAGCTTGAAACCACAAGCCATCAACTTCGTCCTTTCCGATGATGATTACTTTACGGAGTATCTCTATGAAGATTTACACAACATTTTCTCTGGAAAGGCCAGATTTTCACCTTATGATTGGCAAAGATTCAGATCTGGATTTGAATTCAAGGTTCATGGAAAAGATGCCATTGTCAGCATTTATAATGGGGTTGTAGTCGGATTTCTTGGAGAAGAAAAGAAGTTTGACACGATGGATAAAGGATTTCGATATAAGTTATTCGATGGTAAGAGTTTTGAGGAAATTTGGGAGGAAATCGAAAGATAAGCTGGCGGTCTCTCGTAAAATAATTTCTTTTGACTGCCCGGGCAGTTCGCTAATGTATATTGCCGGTTAGCCATAAAATGATTGACGCAGAGAGCGCCAACGACTATTATAAAATCCAATTTAAGATTAGTCGAAAACAGGAGGCCCTGCGATGGCATATATCGAACGAGCCATTACACCCATTTTGAGGGATCGCGTATTTTCCAGTAAATGCTTGCTTCTTACCGGGGCGAGACAGGTAGGGAAAACGACGCTCATCGAGCATATATTCCCCGAGTATAACAGAGTAAACTTCGATGATCGTTTGACGAGATTGCAGGCTAAAGTTGAGCCAAAGCTCTTTTTCATGAACAATCCGAAGCCGCTGTTTATCGACGAAGTACAAAAAGAAAGCAGCATTCTCGAAGAAATTAAACTGGCGGTGGATCGCTCTGATTCAAGAGGAAATTTTATTCTGTCAGGATCCCAGGAGCTCGAATTGATGAAAGGGATGAGTGAATCACTTGCCGGTAGAGTTTCTATCCTGGAGCTATCAGGGCTGTCAATGAGAGAGATCGAGGAAATTCCCTTTTATCATCATTTTGTTCCCACGAAGGAGTACATTGAGAAAAGAGAAAAGAAATTGAAGCCATATTCTGACATCTGGGAAATGATCCATAAAGGGTCTTATCCTGAGCTTTATGATGTAAAAAGAGACTGGCAGGATTTCTATTCTTCTTACGTCGCTACGTATCTTGAAAGGGATATCAATGAGCTGATTGCGGCAGACAGCCTGACATTTGCAAAGTTTTTGACTTCCGTGGCAGCCAGAACAGGAGAAATGCTCAACTACGCCAATATAGCCAGTGAAGTCGGTATCAGCGAGCCCACGATCAAAACGTGGATATCGGTTCTTGAACGTACCGGAATTGTTTATATTCTTCAGCCATTCAGTGCAAGTGCTTTATCACGAGCTATTAAAACACCGAAAATCTATTTCAGAGATACGGGACTTGCCTGTTATCTGACAAGATGGCTCACCGCAGAGGCTCTGAAAAACTCTGCAGTTGCAGGCAGTATGTTTGAAACCTTCGTTGTATCAGAAATACTGAAGTCATACAGTAATGAAGGAAGAGACTATCGATTTGGCTTGTATTATTACAGGGGTAAGGATAAAAGAGCTTTCGGGGAAAATGAAATCGATTTGGTGATTCAGGAAAATGGCGTTTTATATCCAATCGAGATCAAAATGACGGGAAATCCAAAGGCCTCGATGGGTTCCACCAATCAGGTGCTGGATAAGATCCCCGACAAACAGCGGGGAATGGGAGTCATCCTTTGTTTGATCGATAAGAAAACCTATCTCAGGGACAACTTAATCGCTTTGCCAATCGAATATATATAGATTTATATCGCAAGAACTAGGTTTATCGAGTGACTGCCATGGTAGTCCGGTTAATGTATATTTCCGGTAAATAAGGAGAATCCCTAATAATGATCACAAGCTATATCCCCAAAATTGAAGACCTGTGGTTTAAAGAGACCATGTTGGCAGATCCGGACACCATGTCATATAACCATGCCTGGGGTGGTACGATTTCTTTTCCTGAGGAGAAATGGCACGCCTGGTATGAGCACTGGATCAAAAACCCGGACGACAAACGATATTATCGATACCTGAAGGATGACTCAGGCTGCTTTACAGGAGAGATTGCTTATCATTACGATGAAGAACTCGACATTTATTTAGCAAACGTTATAGTTCATGCACCTTACCGAAACAAGGGTTATGGTAGTCAAGGTCTGGATTTGCTGTGTGCTGCCGCTAAGGAGCATGGCATCCGGTTTTTATTTGATAATATAGCTATAGATAACCCAGCTATTTCGCTTTTTCTTAAGCATGACTTTGTAGAAGAATACAGAGACAATGATATTGTTATGTTGAAAAAAGAACTTTAGGCCGCTTTGTGAAAGCTCCAGGTCACCTAAATGCAGGAAAGGAACTTATGGAATAAAAAGCAGAGAGTTCTTCAGACCAGCTTACCCAATGGGAGAATGCGATCTACAATGAATTGATTTACAGGGGATATCGTGTGGATGTCGGTGTTGTTGAATAGCGATCTTTGACTAGCACCGTTATACGAAATTTCCTTTGCCAGCTTTTATCCTGCTAAGAATGCTATGGAAATTTTCAATATCTGCATATAGAATAAAGAAATATATGCAGTAAACATTCTTGACTACTAGAATTACTGCATATAAAATACAAACATATATGCAGTAAAACGCCTCGCTTGGACGATGATCTGCATATAAAATGGCATATTATTGTGCAGAAACGGAGGCCTCTGATGAGAAAGTTTGATTATTCTTTTTTGGATAACGGAATGCTTCCGGCGAATCTGATCAACATTACCGGAAGCATTTACTCGCTTCGCACTGCAGCAGGAACCAGAAAAGCAGAGTACGCACAGGTCTTTACAGAATTGGAAGCTGTTGCAAAGGTGCAGTCGGTAAAAAGTTCAAATGCCATTGAGGGGATAGTCACCAGCGATCAGCGTATTGCAGAAATTGTAAACCGAAGCAGCGCGCCGCTAAATCATACTGAAGCTGAGATTGCAGGATATCGCGATGCACTGAATGCCATCCATACCGGATATGAACATTTATCGTTCAGCGAGCGAGATATTTTAGCCCTCCATAAAATGATGATGACGATTGCAGGCTATGAATTTTCCGGACAATATAAAAACACAGACAACGTGATTATGGAAATTGTTGCTGACGGGACAAGGAGCGTAAGGTTTCGTCCTACCCCTGCGAAGGAAACAAAAGCTGCGATGGAACAACTGGAGCTTGCCTATCTTGATGCCTGCGGAAATGCACACATCAATCAGCTTCTGCTTATACCCTGTGTGATTTTAGACTTTTTGTGCATCCATCCTTTCAGAGACGGAAATGGAAGAATGTCCAGGCTTCTGTCACTGCTTTTGCTTTATAAAAATGAATTTGACGCCGGGAAATACATCTCCTTTGAAGAACAGATAAACCGTTATAAAGCCCAATATTATGAAGCGCTCCGTCTGTCCTCAGAAGGATGGAATACGAACGAAAACGACTACTTTCCTTTCATTCAGAATTTTCTTTTCACTCTTTATCTGTGCTACAAAGAGCTGGATAAGCGCTTCGCTGTGGTTCATGGGAGAAAAATTACAAAAACGGCACGTGTCGAAGCAACTGTCCTTGGAAGCCTGACGCCCATTTCCAAGTCGGAAATATGTGCCATTCACCCGGATATCAGTCCGACCACGGTGGAGGCGGTTCTCGGCAGAATGGTAAAAGACGGGAGCATTAAGCGAATAGGTGTCTCAAGAAGCTCACGATATGTAAGAAACGACAAACAACCTTAATGGCACATTGGCACGAATGATCATTGGAACAATGACTTATCAGGTGGTTCGGCAGTTTCTCCTGATTGCAGACCGAAATGACAAGGTCGCGCATGGCAGGTGGTTTCCCTGTTTTCCAGACGACACTTTGCAGGAAAGCGAAATGAGCGGTAGGAAACATACAGAATTATTGAAAAGCGTGACAAACAGAAGTTATAAAGTTTTGAAGAACGTGATAAATTGATCTTATATATGTTTTCAGGACGTGATGAAACTCTCTCAAAGCCTGTTGAGTGTGTAAGATGGATCGTTGTTGTGACAACATTAATTTCTTTGATTTAAAGATATGATCAAACAAAAAGTAAAGGAGTTTAATGCCATGGCAAAGAAACTTGATTTGAATAAGACGGTCTATGAACTGACGCAGGAATATCCGGAACTGATAGATATTATGGCAGAACTTGGTTTTACTGAGATCACGAAAAAGGCCATGCTGCATTAGGTCGGCAAGATGATGACGATCCCCAGGGGTGCGAAGATGAAAAACATCCCTATGATGGATATTGTCACAAGCTTGATGAGGCAGGGTTTTGAACTTGTCGGTGAAATGCCGGATCTGGCAACTGCAGTACAACCTGAAAAGAAAGATACGGCAACGGGCCATTCTCCCGAGAGCAGGACGGAACAGATCAAATCCTATTTGAACAGGCTTGGCAAAGGTGAAGCACTGGAGGATGTCAGGGCAGATTTCGTCCGTGAATTCGGAGAGGTCGAAGCGTCTGAGATCATGCAGGCGGAGCAGGATCTTTTGAAGGAAGGCACACCACTCTCCGAGGTTCAGCGTCTGTGCGATGTTCACTCTGCACTGTTTCACGGGATGACCACGAAGGAAAAAATGGGTAGTGCCAACAAAGAAGTTGAGACCTCACTTTTAAGAAAAAAGGCTCAGAAGGAACTAAAAAAGAGAGATCATTTCACTAAAAAGAACTACACAGATAAAAACTCCAAGGCCGCAGAGCTCGAAGACATTACAGGTCATCCGCTTCACACCTTGACGGAAGAAAATAACATGCTTTCGGAACACCTAATAAAATTCAAGGAAAAGAGAGATGAATCTCTTATCCCTAAAATTCGTGAGCTTTCAATCCACTATGCCAAGAAGGGCGACCTGCTTTATCCTTTGCTTAAGGTCAAGTACGGCATCTCCGGGCCATCCGATGTGATGTGGACTGTGGACGATGAAATCCGTGATGAACTTGGCTTTCTCGCGGGAGAGACCGAGCATGCCGAAGAATGGAACAGCAGACTTGACGCTGTGCTGACGCGCGCTGAGGAGATGATTTACAAGGAACAGAATATCCTCTTTCCCATCTGTGCGGTTAATTTTACGGAAGAGGAATGGTACGGCGTTTATCACGATTCCAAGGATTATGCCGTCTGCCTCGGTGTCGCACAGGAGAGGTGGGAAAAAGCTGAAAACGCGATGGTGACCGCGGCGACAGGCCCAGAAGGCGAGATCGTCATGCCCGGCGGACACCTGACCATAGAGCAGCTTACGGCCCTTCTGAACACGATCCCGCTGGAGATAAGTTTTGTCGACACAGACAACATCAATCGCTTCTTCAACGAAGGACCGAAGGTATTCAAGCGCCCCAGCATGGCGATTGACCGTGATGTGTTCTCCTGTCACCCGCCGAAGATTGAACCGATGGTACGGCAGATCATCGACGATTTCAGGAATAACCGCCGCGACGACGTTTCGGTTTGGATGGAGAAGGGTGGACGCACGATGCTCGTCAAATACTTGGCAGTACGGGACAAGACTGGAAAGTATATCGGCACGGTTGAGCTTGTGCAGGATATGGAGTTTGCGAAAGAACACTTTTTTGGAAATAAGGCGTAAGCCCGATTCCAATAAAAAAAGGTTTAAGCCCGGTTAAAATACAAAAGGTTCTCTGCTGGTATCATTCGGCAGGGAATCTTTTTATAGGGAAGTGTTGTATTCGCTGTATTTAAATGTTATCAACTGTTTTTTTGTTAATATATCTGTTCATCCAGCCATTCTTTTAAAACAATGGCGTGGTTACAATTCTCGTTTTTCGCAGCATATAGCAGGGTTAAATTGTGATCCTTCATCTTCTGCCTACACAGATCTTTAAATTTCTGTGATGCTGAATTGCTGGACAATTCCTGTTTGTACCTTTTATTAAATTCATCATATTTTTCAGGAGTATGGGAAAACCATTTCCGGAGTTCATCTGATGGAGCGATCTCCTTAGCCCATAAATCAATTTTAGCATTTTCTTTTTTTATTCCACGCGGCCACAGTTTATCTATAAGAATACGAAAACCGTCTGTTTCTACGGTAGGCTCATAGATTCGTTTGCATTTCAATTCATTCATAATGTATGGTCTCCTTCAATGTGAATTCATTTCTATGGTATGTAAGAAATCCATCCTCCTGCATTTTAGAAAGTTCATTGGACATGGCGCTGCGGTTTACACCGAGGTATTCAGCAAGTTGCTGACGGTTAAAAGGGATGGTAAAGTGCGGGCTTCCATGTTCCAACGCCTGTTCAGAAAAATAAGATAGGAGCCTTTCTCGTAGAGATCTGGAAGCGGTATGCATCATCCGAGAAGACATGTTCAAATTTTTTTGAGCGGAGATGCGTAGCATATTCTGAATGAGGCGGTTATGAAAGGCACATCCTCTCTGGCACATAGTTAGCATATTACGCATATTTAGAAAGATGACTTGGGTACTCTCGCAGGCAACAACATCGCACACTAGCTCTTTTCCAGGAATAGCAGCGTAGTTTTCTGCAAAGACTTCTCCCTTACCAAGGTGCCCGAAAATAATTCTATTTCCCCAATATAGATTAACTACAATATTGACGCTTCCAAATTTGATAAGCCCAATTTCGTTGACAGGTGATCCGGCACGGAAGATGAATTCGTCCTTTTGGAATTTACGCTCACGTGGAGCTAGACAGTGGAGTAGTTCTGCGATTTCGTCTTCGCTTATGCCGCGGAACAAGGGCGTATTCGACAGGAAAAAAGTATTCATAAAAGTCTCCGCTTGGTTGTTGTAGCAACGTACGTGTTGTTTTTATTATACTATAATTCAAATAGAACATCGAAAAGGTGAACATCGAATCTGAAAGCGGGAAGTGATGGGATGAAAGAGAAAACAGGAAAAGTCTTTTCCATAGCAAAGGATAATGCGCCAGTTCCGGGTTGCACCATTTCAAAAGAAATTTATGGCGGAGAAAACGCTATGACGTATTTTTCGCTGGCGAAGAATACCGATATCAGCGCAGAGATTTTTCCGAGCTATAAAATGCTGATCGTTGCAGATGGCAGTGTGGTGGTTTACGGAAATGACGGCTTTTGGCAAAAACTCGAATCCGGAGACAGCATCTTAACTCTGGCGGATACCCCTATGGGGATGAGAACAGACGAGGGAGCTGTCTATACGGAGCTGTTAGTCAGAAAGGAAGATAGTATGAACGAAATAATCAAAGCAGGCGAAGTCTTTAAATTGGCAGAACTTGTTCCTTATGCAGAAGGCAAGATCGTCAACATGGATGTGGTACACAATGACAAGATGAAGTTTGTCCTTATGGCCTTCGATGCAGGCACGGGACTGTCGGAACACGCGGCCCCAGGTGAAGCACTCATTTTCGCCCTGGACGGTGAGGGCGTGATTGGATATGAAGGAAAGGACCATCCGATCAAAGCAGGTGAAAATTTCCACTTTGCCAAGGCCGGTCTGCACTCCGTTAAAGCGACAAAGAAATTTAAGATGGCGCTTCTTCTTACTTTGGAATAGAGATGAAGATGACATCAAAATAGAGATGAGGACGTAAATCATCTTTATCGATAGGGTACATATGGCGATGATCCTGAAAATATTCCTGATGAATTCAAGGGAAAAATAGTACTCCCAGAGCATGGCATGAAAAAACAGGATTAAATAATGATCCCTGGGAGGCCATTATTTCTTTTCCCGCTGACCCCATTGCTTTAAGCTGTATGCCAAAACCAGGCCAATAATGATGACAATGATTCCGATAATGAGCGCAGCGTTGGGAATAATAGACATGAAGTTTCCTCCTGCTGTATCATGCCCCAGCTCGTCCGTTATTTGTTGTACCACTTCCCGCGGGAGCTTATCAGGCTTCACCACTATTTTGCTGCCGGTATATAGAGAGGCTGTGGCATGGCCTATGATTGTTCTGCCGATGATTCCAAAGATGACGAAACCTAAGCCATATAGGGTAAGGTAAATACCGAAGAGCCAACCATATTGGTGGATTCCTGTTTTTAAGACTTTGGGGAGGTCATCGAGCCAGCTGGGATAGTCTGTTTTGCCGGTCGTCTCTTGCCTGCCAGGTTCGGGCGGATCGTTTGCTTTCTCGGACCCCTCGTGATGAATTTTGGAGTCCAAGTCAGCTATGTCGCTGGACTCATCTAAAAGAAAGTCTACAGATACGCCCAGCGTTTCTGCCAGAAGAGAAAGCTTGTTGATCTCCGGATTTGCCGTACCGGTTTCCCAATTTGAAATGGATTGTCGAGACACATTCAGCGAGTTTGACAGGTCTTCCTGGGATAGGCCGAGTCTCTTGCGCAGGACAAAAATTTTTTCGCCAAGTTTCATTTGAGTGGACTCCTTACTTGCAAGCCTAGTTTTAAGGATTAGTATAACTTTTCCCCCAGGAGAGACAAGCGAAAACTTTTATCATTTACGCAAGCATCGCTTGCAAAAGCCGCAAGTTGCGGACGAAGTATGCCAGAGACTTGCTGCTGCCGCGAGCTGAATCTGAAGGAACACGACTGGGTGATCACAGCGTATACAGCTGAATAAAATATTTGTTTATAATCTCAGGGAGAAGCTAGCATGCTTCGGCTATTGAAGATTCTGTTCCAGAGCCTGACTGAAAACGCTGGTATCTTCGGGTCACAAACCTTCAAGTGAAAGATTTTCAAGTAAAAGATTTTAGATAAGAGACGTTCAGGAAAAGGAAGTTCAAGCAAAAAATGCTGGGTGAATAAAATGAACAAGAATATCGATATCAGTGATGTCATCCTTACAACCAAGAGGCTGACGCTTCGTCCCTGGCAAGAGAGAGACCTTGACGACTTCTTTGCTTATGCCTCAGTAGATGGTGTGGGACAAATGGCCGGCTGGGCGCCACATCAATCCAAAGAAGAATCCGCAAAAATTCTTCATCAGTTTATTGAGGGACGAAAAACCTTTGCTTTGGACTACCAAGGCAAGGTTATAGGTTCATTGGGCATTGAAAAGTACAAGGAGGAGAAGTATCCGGAGCTTCAAAATCTTCAGGGCAGGGAACTGGGTTTTGTTCTGGCAAAAGAGTACTGGGGCCAGGGCCTCATGCCAGAAGCCGTTCAAGCTGTGATGCATTACCTTTTTGAACAGCTCAAGCTTGATTTCCTGCTCTGTGGCCATTTCCCGGAAAACACGCAGTCTGCCCGCGTACAGGAGAAATGCGGCTTTGTGCCCTACAAGGAAATTCCTTACACAACTCAAATGGGCAGAGAAACAACAACTTTAATGAGCCTTTGCAAAAATGTTGGCAGAAGTTGATGGACCAATCGTCGGTTCTAAGTTTGGCGGCCTGCCTTTATTGCTTTCATTTTGGTTTTTCAGAATTTTAGACAAAATTTCAAGTAATGGATGGTTAGTCTAAGTAAACTAAGGCTCAAACCACCCATTACTTGTTAAATTGCACGTTGAAGCATCCAATACTTGTAGATTTGTATATAAGCCCACCCATTAGTTGCTACGTTGCACGAAAATTAGGAAAACCAAAGGAAAACCACCCATTAGCTGCAAACCTGCGCGCACGAGGCACTGACACTTGCCTCGGCAAAGTCTGACTTATTTTGTCTGTGGTTGTCGATCACGCGATGAGCACGCAGCCCATCGATCAAGTACCATCATCTTATGAAAAAATATCTATGCGGAAGAAAAGCTTTGGAGTATTGGGGTTTTGTTGAGGCCTGCGAGACGTTGAGTTTGCCTGCAAGCACAGAATACCTTGTGTTTTCTGAGCATGATTGCTCCAGGACGTCACAAACCCATTGGTGCAAAATCAAGGCGGCCAGAAAATATACCGAAAATGATGTTTGTACGCTCCCATATTTATTTTTAAGATATGCCCGTCATTTGGACCTTCTGAAGCTGATTTATCTGGGTTTACAAATTTGTGCCTGCCCACCAGGTGAAAAAGCACAATGCTCTGTAAGGAAATTAAGAGATTGCGCTGTGAGCCTTGAGGGACATCCCAGACGCAGAAAGGCGTTGCAGGCGATTCAATATATTCAAAATAATTCTGGCTCTCCGATGGAATCCAGATTATACATGCATCTCTGTCTGCCTAACTTCCTGGGAGGATGCGGCTTCCCTAAAGCCGTGCTTAATAAGCCTGTTAAAGTGGACTCAAAGCAATACTATCTCGATCTTTATTTTCCTGACACACGGCTGGGCATTGAGTATGACAGCTATGAGTACCATAATAATTCAAGATCTTTTTCTCAAGATAACTTAAGAGACGCCAAGCTGCGAACCTCCGGATATCGACTTATCCATGTCAAGCCGGGTCAGCTTACTGATCTGGAGGCCTTCCAGGACTTATCGGTCAATATTTCCCGACAATTAAAAAAGCCGATTGTCATCCGAACAGCAAAGTTCTTCGAACCTTTTAAAGAAATCTTCCATTTCTTTCAACCCACGGGCTATGCTCCCATTACAGTTTTTGATGTTCCGCAATTTAGAGGAGCCGATGGGGCTTATAAGGAATACCTGGGTACATTTCATTCATAAATTTGGTTTTCAGAATGTTGCCCACTGGAGCGAACGAGAAATTTTCTGCAAGAGTACTGTCGGTGAACTATGCTAAAGCACTGCCTGTGCAAGAGTACTGTCGGTGAACTAAAATAGATTCGACAGCAGGGTTTTCGTGCGGAGCTATGTGTCGAATATCATCCTCGAACACTGCCGCATGATGTCAAACAACTTGATTTCTAATCATTGCGAAATTGAATACATGGATTAAGAAGGACGAGGAGGCAATTTATGATGATCGGTCCTGAAATGTTTTATGAAATGGAGCTTAAGGGGAAATCTGCCGAGGCCATCCAAGCAAAAATTCGCGGCTTGAAAAATAAAATGGGACGGCTAAAGTCAGATATCAAGTCTCAAAAAACGAGCTTTGAGCCAGTCAGCCAACCTTCCCCAGCAACGAAGCTTGCTTGCTATCGACTTTATCTGGCCAGGGCGAAACAAGCTTTAATCGATGCGGGAGGCGAGTATCCACTTTCGCAGCGAGAAAAGTCTATTCAGTCGTTTGACGAGAGCCTTCCCTTTATCGAACAAATTAACTTTACTTACGGTGGCTATCTCCAGGGTTATGAGCAAAGAACTCTTTCGTTTTCAGGGGATAATCTATCTCTCAAAATAGACCACATAATGCAGGAATCAAATGAGATGGAGCCGATTGTTAAGGAATTTCCTTCAGCGAAAACGGATTTTCTTGACGCTTTTGCCTCTCTGCATATTGGCGAATGGAAATCCGAGTACAACAATTGTGGCGTGCTCGATGGAAGCTTCTGGAGTCTGGAGATCCGTTTTAACAACGGGCACAAAACAGTAAGAAAAACAGGCTCTAATGCCTTTCCTTATAACTTCTATGACTTCTATGAACTGATGCAATGTGAAGAAAACGATGATTTTTCAGGTGAGTAGCGTCGACATCTGATATCGTTGATATATTAAGTAAGCTATTTATTAATTGGCCACCTGGAATGAAGTTTTCCCTTGGGGCGCTTAAACCCTGCGAACAGATTTTGTTCGCCTCTTCTTGCAGTTTAAGAAGAAGGGGGAGATAATGTTAGCAATGGCTAATTAACAAAGGCTATTGCCATGGTGAAACCGTCAATAATGTGGACTGTTTGGCATTTCGAGGAGCGGCGAATGCTCATTGACCCTAGGAGAAAAAGCGTGAAAAAAGAGCAACATTTACCCTTTTTGGGGATCGGACCGATCTATGTTATTTCCATTCTATTTCTCACGCTTATCGCGCTGCTTTTAAGGGACCATCCTGTCTTTGCAGCAGGTAGGCTGAACCTTCTGCGCGTACCGTTGATCATTATCGGTGTTCTTGTGATTCTTATGTCTGTTTTTATGTGGATTCAGGCGGTTCTGGTATCGAAGCTGCATGAGAACATTAAAGAGAACCATTTGCTGACCTCAGGAGTTTATGCCTGGGTGAGAAATCCCATTTATTCCGCTTTTATGCTTCTCTGCACGGGTCTCCTTCTTCTTGCTGGCAATGCCTGCTTCTTTGCTCTTCCTTTGATTTACTGGGGTTTGTTGACGGTGCTGATAATGCATAGCGAGGAAAAATGGCTGAAAGATCTGTATGGCAATGAATATCTTGAGTATTGCAGGAAAGTGAACCGCTGCTGGCCCTGGAAACCCAAAAAATCTGAAACGTAACGAAGATGTGGACATGACGGTTCATGAATTTGGACAGGAAAATAGTCGAATCATCGACGTGCTTTACCTAACATAGAAAACATCGACCTTGCATGTGGGCGTTATTCGAGAAAACGGAGGTGCGAAATGACTCTAAGCTATAAAATAGCAGCAGGCATAGTAAGACTATTGGGAATAAAAAAAATATTCAAAAAGTCCAAGGAAGATATATTGGAATATGCTAAGAAACAAAATGCAAAGTCTGCTTTTGATATTGACAAGGCGATGAAAAGGGCAGGCAGAAAGAAATATTTTCTCTTTGACAGAAAAGCGATGGGACATAGGGTTCTGATCTATCAAAAAAACGAAAACCCTGCAAATGGAGCGGTACTTTATCTTTTTGGCGGAGGAATGATTACGGGACCTGACAAGTTGGATTTTTCTCTCTCAGAAAGAATCATGGAAAAAACGGGGAAAGATGTCTGGTTCGTATTCTACCCCCTTTGCACAGCAGATAAAAACATCAAAGAGACTTATGACGTTTGCTTTGAAACTTATAAAATGATGACAAGAACTTATGAGCCAGACAACATAGGTGTATTGGGCTTCTCATCAGGAGCCTACTTGGCCCTTGGGATCTTTTTACATAACAATGCCTTGGGCAAACCTTTGCTTATGCCCGGCAGGATCATTGCTGTTTCTCCGGGTGGACTCCCAAATAAGAATCGCGCTGAAAGTAAAGAACTTTGGGGAAAGTTAGAAGCCCTAAGCCATAAAGATATCATGATCGATCCTGCCTACTTCAGTACCGCAAGGGAAATTATGAAGGGGAAAGAAGATGTGCCCGAATATATGCTCGATGGAACAGATGGGGACTTTTCAGATTTCCCAAAAACCTATTTTTATTACGGCGAAAATGAATGCCTCTATGCCTTTGCGGAATATTTTGAAAAAGCCATGGGAAAATATAATGTCCCACATGAGATTGTTGTGGGAGAGGGGATGTGCCACTGCTATCCCTTGCTAAGATTTTTTAGAGAAGGCAGAGAAGCGCAGGATGAAATTATTGAATTATTAAAATTTTAATCTAAGGAACTTATTCTAAGAGCTTTAATCTATGGATCCAGACGATGAAAGTGAAGATACGAGCAATCAGAAATATGATCTGTTCAAGTGCAACTCAAGGTAAATCGCCGGTTAAGGACAGGTCATATTTGATACTTATGGAAAGATGAAATTGGACAATCAATGCTTTTAATTGAAACGATCATTTTATGTTCTGTATTTTTTGGCTTATGTTTTTCAGGCACCGGCACGGACGAGAAAAATTTAAGAAACTATATGTCCTATCCTGATGAAGTTCAAAAGCGAATTAAAGAGATCGAAGCGTATCGAGGAAAATTTAAGGAAACAAGCAGATTTGCTACTTTGCTTGCAAATTTTTTAATATTTACCGTTTTATTTTTATTCCTGGGCATCTTCATTCGCGAAAAAAGTTTTATGCATAATTTTTTTTCGCTGCTGATTTTAGGCGAAGCGTTAAATGCTTTTGACCTTATCATCATTGATCTATTATGGTGGAGAAACACAAAGCGGATAAGATTAACAAAAATACCGCAAAAGGAGCTTTACCAAAATCCGAAAAAGCATATAGAAGCGTTTTTAAGAGCGTTTGTTCTGTATTTTTTTGTCGCTCTGCTTGACGGATATCTATTGACTTTATTTTGATCAATAACCATAAACCATCCACACCTTGAGATCTTGCACTGCCAAACCATCCACATCTTGGATTCTTGCACGCGGGCCCATCCGCTAGTTGCTACTTGCTCGAAAAAAAGGCAGGTCACCCAGCACAAAAAAGGTCGACCATCCATTAGTGGCATAGGGCAAAAAATCAGAAAAACCAAAGCAGGGTAAGGACTGAACCCCCAAGATCTTACAATCTTGTGGACCCAACGTTTTCACACAGCAGGTAATCCAAAAATGTGAACAACACGCTCGCATACCTGCACAAAGCGGTCGCCTGTGACATGCATCATGCATCCATAAGGCATTCAACATATGTCTCCTGCATGCGCCCATACAAATCATTTGTCGGCGGAAGCTTATCGAAGGTTGAGCGGACTATCATGCGATAGGCGCCTTTGCTAGACTTTTGTCTTCTCGAGAAAGTGGTTAAAGAGCAGCAGAGCGGTAGTGGTGATGAGCACGCAGAGGACGGCCATGGCCATGCCAAGGGAAACGCTGCCCTGCTCAAACTCGCGGTTAATATAAGTGGAGACGACCAGTATGTTGGGCGGAGCGATTAAACTGGCTGTAACCAGTTCACGAAAAGAGATGATAAAAATCATCATCCAGGCAGCAAAGATACTACGCGAGATCATGGGTAAGGTTACTCGCCTGAATACGTAGCTGGGAGATCCGCCCAGGGAACGTCCTGCTTCCAGAAGACTCTCGTTAATCTGCGTAAAGGCGGAGCTGACGTATTGAACCGGGTAGGGCAGATACAGGACCACATAGGCCAGAACCATGATGCCAATGGTGTTGTAGAGGGGGAACAGCTTGTAAAGTGCGTTCCAGTAGAGCATAAGTCCGATGACCAGCACGATACTCGGCAACATTTCCGGGAGCAGACTCACGCCTTCCAGTATTTTTTGATAAACACCCCGGGTTTTGCGTATCGCGAGCACGACAGCTGTGCCGAGGATCGAGCAGATGCTGGCTGAGGCAACGGCCAGAAAGAAGCTAACCGAAATGGAGGAAAGTGCTTTTGGTGTCGTCAGCAATTCTTGATAATGTGCCAGGGTAAAGTTTCCGGCAGCCAGACCATAACCACGGAGCTTGATAAGTGAGGTGCTTATGATGGAGAAATAAGGCACGCCAATGGCCAGAAGCATGACAAGACCGATCCAGATCCAGGCGACGATCCGCCAGATGGGGGATAGTTCTGTGTGTGCCGGACGACTCCCTTTGCCGCTGATGAAGTGGTAGCTTCGGCGACTGCTGATATTGTTCTGCAGCAGCCAGAGAGCCATGCAGATGCAGACCAGAATAGAAGAAAGGCTTGCAGAACGGCCGAAGTCAATTGGGGCTGTTGTCGAATAGCGGTGAATGTCGGTGGTGAATACATAAAAACCGATACGCCGTCCCAGAGTGTAAGGGGTTCCGTATTCGGAAAGGGTCTTGACGAAGACCAGCAGGGCGGCAATAGCATAATTGCTGCTGAGCAGAGGGGCAAAGATCTTCCGCAGGCGCAGACTGGAGCCTGCGCCGAAAACGGCTGCACTTTCTTCCAGACTGGCGGGGATGTTCAGCATGGCATTTTTGAGCAGGCTTGTAAGAAAGGGAAAGACGTGCAGACTCATTACCAGAACAAGCCCGGGAAAGCAGAAAAATCCTTCCGAACAGGATCCTGTTGCAGGAAAAAGCTGCTGGAAAAGTCCCCTTTTCTGCATGAATAATATCCAGCCCATAGAGGCAATGTAGGGTGGGGTCATGAAAGGGATCATGAAAAGAATATCCAGCCAACTATATCGCGCCATTCGGGTGCGCGCCAGGAGAAAGGCGGTCGGGGCGGCTATCACAGTTGAACATAGGAGTACACTAAAGCCCAGCGCCAGGGAATTGCAGATGGTTTTTATGTTTTCAGTGCTGGCGATGACTGCCCAGGCCTGGAGCAAATTAAGGCGGCCATCCGAGATGACCGCCCTGGCAAAAACGCTCATCAGAGGGCAGATGATCATGCCGCTCAGGAGCAGCAAGAGAGCCAGCGGAAAAATTTTGTCCCGCTTAAGCTGTTTCATCTTTCCTCCGTCTTATTTTTTACAGAGACTGTTTAGTTTAGCCGCGGTATCAGAAGCTATCTTCATCATCTTCTCCCAATCGGTGGGAAGCTGCGGGATGTCGGTCAAATTGCTGCGGTTCTCGCATTTCACATCGCTGCGTCCGGGCAGCAGGAAAGCATCGGCCACCAGCTTCTGGGCTTCATCGCTGAAGAGAAAGTCGATAAAGGCCTTGGCGTTTTCCATGTTAGGGGCAGTTTTGAGAATCATGGCCGGACGGGGATTGACCACGGTGCCGGAAGCGGGATAGTAGATTTGCAACGGTTCGCCCTTCTTGATAGCGGAATACGCATTGTAGTCGACACCCGCGATCAAGATGCCTTTTTCACCAGTCGTGACCGCTTCAAGAGCCGCTTTGTTAGCACCGGGGACGGTCAGACCATTGTCAGCCCAGCTCTTCATAATCGCTTCGCCCTTATCGTTGCCGCTGACGAGACCGGCAAGAAAATCCTTGCATGCGCCAGATTTTTCCGGATCAGGAATCGCAATCATATCTTTGTATTTCTCATCGGCCAGCTCAGCCCAGTTCGCTTTTAGATCGGGAACGACACTGGTATTGTAAATAACGCCGACAGCGGAAGCACTGTAACCAAAAAGCGTGTTGTCGCTGTCAATCCAGCCCGTATTGATTTTGTCTGCGTTTTTCGGACTATAGCTCTGCAGCTGTCCCGCAGCCTTTTGATTCAAGCCGTCGGACCAGGAAGCGAGAATAACGACGTCGGCAAGAGGATTAGCCTGTTCTGCTTCCAGACGGGCGAGAATTTCTCCCGTCGTGCCCTGAAACTTCTCGACCTGAATGCCCGTCTTCTCTGTAAAAGCGGAAGCTAATTTGTCTGCGAGCTTGGCAGGACTCGGCATATAGACGGTAAGCTTTCCTGAAAGCTGAGCTTCCTTGTTTTCAGAAGAAGACTCCGTTTTATCAGAGTTGACTTCAGCGGTTTCGGAGCTGCTGGCGTCTTTCTCAGAAGCAGTTTTTTCAGCCTCTTGGTTGGCTTCAGAGCTCTCCGCTTTTTCGGAGCTTGCCTCAGTGCGGTCAGAATCGGCGGCTTTTTTCTCTGCGCTGGCCTCTGTACTGGCAGAGCTGTTTTGAGCCTTTTCACTTGGCTTTGTCTTTTCCTGGGGAGCTGTGCTGCAGGCGCTAAGGCCAATGCAGAGGCACAGCGTCAACAGAATGATGATCATTTTTTTCATGCGGGTAAACCCTCTTTCTTTTTAAATGTGATGACTTCTTTTGGATCTATATAAATGGAAAGTTTTTCGCCTATATTGATTTTCTCTCTGCGGCGAAGCGTCCAAATGACGTCCTGACAGGGAAGCGTCAGTTCATAGCCGTTTCCCAGATAGTGCACACTCGCAACAGGAAGCACATAATGCAGTGATCCTTCTTTTGCACTTAAACTGGCGGCTTCCGGACGGAACATCGTTGTCTTGCTTAACCAGTTGGAATTACCGACAAAGCGAGCAACAAACTCGCTGGCCGGATGATGATAGATCGTTTCGGGATCAGCGCACTGCTCGATGCAGCCTCCATTCAGAACAGCGATGCAGTCGCTCATGCTCATGGCTTCATTTTGGTCATGGGTCACAAAAACCGAAGTTATGCCAAGTGCAGAGGTCAACTCGCAGAGTTCGCGGCGCATTTCTTCCCGCAGTCGGGCATCCAGTGCAGAGAGAGGTTCGTCAAATAAAATACAGCCCGGCTGTACGGCCAGAGCGCGGGCAAAAGCCACACGCTGCTGCTGACCACCGGAAAGCTGATGAGGGAAGCGTTTTTCCAACTCTTGCAAATGCACTGTACGCAGTGCCTCACGAACTCTGGCAGGTAAATCCTCTGTATCCTTTTTGGCGCGGAGGCCGAAAGCCACATTTTCAAAGACCGTCATGTGTGGCCAGAGTGCAAAATCCTGAAAAACAAAGGCAAGATTGCGCTTTTCCGGCGGAACGTCGATCTTGAGTTTTCTGGAAAAAACACAGGTTTCGTCCAACCAGATCTCGCCCGCATCCGGAGTTTCCAAACCAGCAATCATGCGTAAGAGCGTCGTTTTACCACAGCCTGATGGACCCAGTAAAGTCGTGAAACTTCCATTATGAATGGTTAGTGTTGTGGGCTGTATGACTTCTTTTTTATCAAAACTCTTCGTGATTTCCTTTAAGCGGATTTCCATGACGATCCTCATTTCTGCCTATCAGGGTTAGTTTAAAGATTCTCTGTTAGCAAAAGAATATGAGAATGTAAAATGGATTTTAAATCACGTGAAATGAGGCCACAGTTCGTGAACGGAATGTCCCTATAGTGGTCATGAATGTTCCACGCCCCGGCATCTGTTCAGCGCACAGGTGCTCTCGGGCCGTCTATATCGCCTGAAAAATGAAGAATTTGAGATAGGCTGTTTCCGGTACATCCAGCAAGATGGGGTGGTCGGGCGCCTGTTGCCGTGCTTCAATTTGCTTGAGGTGGACGCCGGCATCGTGCGCGGCCTGATTGACCTCTTTGAGAAAGAGCTCGGCAGGCATAAAGTGCGAACAAGTGCAGGTGGCCAGATAGCCTCCACATGGGAGCAGACGGAGGGCCAGTTCGTTTATCCTGCGGTAGCCATTGCCCGCATTGCCGACGGTTTGCCGTGACTTGGTAAAAGCCGGTGGATCCAGGATAATGAAATTCCAGGGATGGCGGCGGCTTTGCACCTGCTCTTCCAAAAAGTCGAAGGCATTGGCCGTGATAAAATCCATCCCGTCCAGGAGACCATTGAGTTCTGCGTTTTTCCGGGCCATGGCGATAGCTGTTTCGGAAATATCCAGAGCGCTGACGTGACTGGCTCCGCCTTTTAAGGCGTTCATGGCAAAAGCTCCGGTATGAGTAAAACAGTCGAGAACCTCCATTCCTCGAGCCAGGTCGGCCACCCGACGCCGGTTGAGCTTTTGATCCAGAAAGAAGCCTGTTTTCTGTCCATTGGCGACGTCCACCCAGTAGCGGAGACCATTCTCCTCGATTTGGGTTGTTGTGGGGAGAGAAGGTGCAAAGCTCTCAGCAGAATTGAAGCAGGCCTGGTTTTGAGACAAGTTTCCTTCAGCAGGATCGACACTGGCTTTGGCTTTGGCTTTGGCCAGGCCTTGCGCGGTTTCATCAAACCAGCCCTGGCCCTGAACCAGACCTTCTTTGCTTCGCAGTTCATCGTCATTACGCTCGTAGATGCCCTTGATGTCCTGGCCGTCTTCCCTCAGAACCTCCAGCAGGAGAGAGTAGAGAATAGCTTTCCTTCTGTCCATGCCATAGGAAAGGCACTGGGCGACGAGGATATCATTGAATCGGTCGACCGTAAGGCCGGGAAGCTGGTCAGCTTCGCCGAAGATCAGACGTGTCGCTTTCAGGTCACCCGGAGCCATAACCTGTTTTCGATAGGCCCAGGCGTAGGCAAAGCGCCGCTTCCAGAAGTCCCTGTCGAAGAGGTCATTGGCATTGCGCGAGAGCAGACGGATACGAATTTTACTCTTGAGACTCAGGAAACCTGTACCCAGGTAAGTTCCTTTTTCGCTGATGACATCGACCAGATCGCCGTTTTCGACCTCCGAGCCTTCCTCAAGGTCTTTCCGCCCAAGAATCTCCCCCTCATAAACCCAGGGATGGCCTGACATGAGCCATTTGGCTCCCTTCTTGCTGATCACATATGAGGGATAGGGTCTTGAAACTTTCATCTGCTTACCTCGTGGCCTTCTGGACAGTGTCGAAATTTTTCGACTCTTCAGCATTTACCTGCTCGTGGCATTTTGCTGATCTTCGCAGCTTTCAGGCCAGAATTATACATTTTTCTGCTTGCCTGAAAGTGATAGAAAAGATCATGATAAAATTCATTATAATTTAAAGTGTAAAAAGAACCATACAAATTATATGTGATTATACGTTTATATGTGATTATACGTGACAGATAAAGAAGGAAGTGAGCAAAGATGTTACGTCGACCGCTTTTTCGCTATCTCCTGACGACATTCGGAATTTCTTGGGGCTGCTGGGGGCTGGAAGCGATTCTGATCAAAATGACGGTGCTTACCGCCGCCCATCCCCTGGCAATGCTGCTTTTTATCGCGGGTGGTTTTGGACCGACCATCGCCGCTTTGAGCTTGCTGGAAGGTGGAGTGAAGCGGAAGACATTAAAAGATTTCCTCTTCCGGAAAAAAGCGGGAAGTAGGCCGTTTGCCGCATTGATTCTGGCCATGGCCTTTGAAACAGCCGTTCTGGCCTGTTTCAGCGATGGCCTGCGACCGGAAATCCCCAGATCCTGGATAGCCCTGCCCGTCGCGCTGGTGACTTTTTTGCTGGCAAGTTTCCTTTTTGGTGGCAATGAAGAGTTGGGCTGGCGCGGAACCCTGCAGCCGCTTCTCCAGAAAAAGCTGCCTCTTTCACTCACGATCCTGATGGTGGGGCTTGTGTGGGTCTTCTGGCATACTCCCCTCTGGTTCATCGAAGGGGATAGTCACCAGGCTCTGCCATTCTTACCTTTTGCTTTTTTTGGCCTCTTTCTCAGTTTTTGGCTGGGCCTTCTCTATGAATATAGTGGGGCGGTCATTGTACCCATGCTTTTCCATGGCTGGACGAATACCCTTTTAGGTGTTCTGGTGATGCGGGAAAGCACAGCTTATTATCTTGGCCTCAGCCTGATCACCCTCATCCTTCTGGTGGGCGCTTTCGCCTACAGAAATCTTCATTTTGACTATGGCCATGATCGTTTTATGGAAATGAAAGGCAAAGCCTGCGGTTTTGTCGAAAAAAGATTTATATGTGCAGATGGGAGTGAAATCGCTTACCTGGAAGGTCCGAACCATGGGGATGCACTTTTGCTGATCCACGGCCAAATGGTTTCCAAAGAGGATTATGCCGCGGTACTGCCAGACTTATCCCGTCATTTTCATGTCTTTGCCGTGGATTGTTATGGCCACGGCAACTCGTCCAAAGACCCGAAAAAATATAATATCCTTTCCCTTCGCGATGATCTGATCGTTTTCATGAAAGAGGTCATCCGCGAGAAAACTTACCTTAGCGGCCATTCTTCCGGCGCCCTCATCAGCGCCGCCATTGCCGCGAAGCATAAGGAGCAGGTGAAGGGCCTGCTCCTTGAAGACGGACCTTTTTTCTCTACGGAAAAGGGAAGAGCGGAAAAAACTTTAGCCTATCTCGAATTCAAGACTATCCATGAATTTCTCAGCCAGAATTCAGAAAAGAATTACACAAAATATTATCTCGACCATACGAGCATGAAAGAGCAGTTCAATGAAGACGGTAGGGATAACTGGTCCCGGCTGGTCAGGAATCCTTTCCTTAAGCGTTTGAACGCGAAGCGCAAGAACAGTGGCAAGATGCCAATGGTCTGGTACTATCCTCCGAAAATCAAGTTAAATGAGCTGGTCTTTCTCACACGCAATATGCAGGACGGAAGCGGACAGTATGACCTGAGATTTGCCGAGGCCTTTTATGACTTTTCCTTTTTCAAAGATTTTGACCAGGAGCAGACTTTAAGTGAAATTGAATGCCCGACGGTGATCCTGCACGTAGCGCCATCACCAAAGACCGCACCTTCTTATGTCGATAAAAACGGCATCCTTCTTTCCGCCATGGATGAAAAGGATGCCGAGAAAGTCCATGCACTCATAAAAGGGAGCTGCTTAAAATCCGGGTATGCTTCTCCGCATGATATCCATGCCGACCTGCCCCAGCTTTTCATTGAAGCTGTGCTGGAAATGCAGCAGAAGAGCGAATAAGCAGAGAAACTTCCTAAGCAGTTTCCTGACCTGAATCAAAGTCCAAAGCTCCCACTTTGGACTTTGTCCTGGCCATAATCGCTATTCTGAATAGAATTCAGCGGACTGAGGCTGTGCCTGCTGCGGCTGTGCCTGGATGACTCCGAGCAGCGTACCTTTGAGCTGCTCCTCCATCTGGGAGAGTTCTTCTTCAGCTTTCATGCGCTGTGATCGGGCATCATCATGAACTTTGATCGAATCTCTGATGGTTTCAATGAGCTGTTCGTTGGCGTATTTGACAGCTTCAATATCGACAATGCTGCGTTCAGCTTCCTCGGCGATTGAGATCGTGTTCTGTTTCAGACGATCTGCATTTTGCCTGAGCAGTTTATTCGTCGTTTCAGAGACGGCTTTTTGCATATCGACGATGCGTCCCTGATGCTCAAGTCCGAGGGCGATGATCATTTGGCTCTTCCAGAGAGGAATAGTGTTGCTGATGGTCTCGTTAATCTTATCCATGAGCAGAGTATTGTTATTCTGGATCATCTTGATTTCAGGAGCAGCCTGAAAAGCAATCAATTTCGACGTTTTCAGGTCGTGAAGTTTTTTCTCAAAGCGGGCGATATTGCTTTCAAAATCTCTGACGACCTGGATGGCCATGGGATCTTGATTATTTGTGGCTTCCTCACGCAAAGCTGGAAGCTGAGAACGCAATTCCCGGACTTTTTCGTCACCGGCGATGAGATAAACATTCAGCTCCTTAAACGTATTCAGATTCTCTTCATAGAGCTTATCGTACATGACGATATCTTTAAGCAAGACGTTTTGCGCGATCTCCAGTTGACTCACGATCTTATCGACCTGATTTTCGACCAGTTCATAGCGATCAAAAAGGGCGGCAATTTTGCTTTTGCCCTTACGGAATAAAGAGGCAAAAAAGCCTCCGTCTTCCATCTCAGCGACATCAAAGCCCTCTATGGTTGAAAGCAGGCTGGAAAGTAAACTGCCGGATTCTCCGATATCTGAGTTTTTGATATTCGAGAGAATATCAGAAGAAAAATCACTCAGCTTTTTTTGTAGACCACCGGCGTAAAGCGTGGGGGTTTGAGATTCCGTCAGGTCGATATCGGTTTTAATTTTTTCGACAATGACCCGCTCTTCCTCGCTTAGATTGTCTTTGGGCAGGATCTCTTGTACCGTTTCACCTGCTGTTGCTTCATCGACTGAGGCCAATGATTCTTTTCTGGCCATCAGGCTGTCCAAACTCAGGGCGGGCATTTTGGACTCCGCAAGAATGCTTTCGGGAACCTCAGCTTCTTTGTATCCGGCCTTTTTCAAGCTCTCTGCGGAAGTAGTTTCATTCTCATGCGTCATAAAATCTTTTTCCATGATGTGTTTCCTCACTTTTTATATTTTTTAAGCCTTGAAAATGAATTTATCTGGGCTATTCAATGTGTATAATGAGTTAATCTAAAATTCACCTTTTCAATCATGTGTCTCAGCGCAGTTCTGCAATCATTTTTTCAAGAACGCTCTCGTCCGGAACCTCGGTCACAGAAATGATTTCTTTGGCGACCCCGTTCACATTGAAACGTTGTGTTTCCTGCGCAGCATGTGCTCCCGTACGGAAACCGTGTTTTTGCCAGGAGAGTTCCTGTACTTTCGGATCCAGCAGGGCCTTCATGCCACGTTGCCCAGTATCATCAAGGGCTATATAAACGTGTGAAGACCACATCGTTGGCACGGGGTAGAGGAGTACAATCTCATCTTTCAGGCTTTGCCATATTTCGGGCTCAGACACGGCAAATTCGAGCAGCTGATTTTCATATGCTGCAATCATGGGGTAGGCGCCCACGCCTTTTTTCAGGAATTGGTGAAACATATCGGCGGATGAGGTCTCCATGAAACCAAATTTTGAATAAATCTTTTTCATCCCAGGCAGCACTTTTGCGATATCCCCTGAGCTAACGGGTTTACCATTGTTGATTGTGTTAGCGAGCAGCGCGGCAAACATATTTCCGGAATTGGAAGAAGCGGGGTCAGTGCTATCCACGCTGATAGAACCGTAAAGCTGCCCCAGTCCGATGTCTGCCCAGGTTTTTTCTTCGAGCATAAGCTGGACAAGTGCATCCATGTGCAGATATTTGATACCATCCTGCTCGGTGACGATATTTTTCTTACTAAGAGCTGAGGCAATGAGCGGACGTGTATATATGACCAGGGGAGTATTGTAGATAATCTCATTTTGCGGATTTTTGCCGCTGAGTTTTCGATAATATTCCAGGGCGCCCTGGCTTGCGGGAAAAAGATAATTTTTCCCTTCGTGGCTCTCGCGCACCATATCGTAAGACCCAGATTTCTGGTAGTTCAGCGTCAGTTTGTATTGCTTGCGAATGTAGTTACGTATTTCCGGATCTTCAAAAATACCTATTTTTTCGCCGCCGAGGTATCCCTTAAGCACTGCGGGGGCAGGCTGATTTTTTTTAAAACCCTGCAGGGAGGCAATCAAGACAAGTGTCAGGAAAAGCAGAGCGGCGCCAAAATATTTTATGGTCTTGCTATTCATGAGAGCCCACTCCTTTTTCAGCTTTGATTTTTGCTTCTAATACCTCATTTTGAATTTCCATATTGATAAGTTTGTCCTGAACCAGAGCCTCAAACTGCTTCTCAAAAGTTTCCTGCATAATCTTCATGATATTCATGGATTGTTGATGAAAAGCGCTCAGGGCCTGAAGGTCAATATGGACAACTTTGACATCAAGGTAGTCCTTGATGGAGTCCAGAGCCAGGTTTAACTGATAAGTCAGAAACGAACGGGCTTTGAAAATTTTAGCTGGATTTTTCTCCAGATAGTCCAGCAAAGAAGCGGCTGTTTGGCTCGTTTTCTCGACTTGCACGCGATAGTCCACCTCCGCTATTTTTTGGCTCAGACGCATGATTTCGCGTAAATCTTTCTTCCCGAGTTCAAGAAGTTCTTTGGCTTCCTGACCATTTTTGAGCAAGTCGGTTTCGATACGACCAATTTTCGAAACAGGCTTGAACAGAAGGTACAGTGCCACATACAGCAGGGCTGTTATGGCCAGAGCAGGAAAGAAGCTCCACTTAAGTCGGAGACTCAGCAGACAGAAAGCGAGTAGGGCAAAAAGGAACGAGAAAAAGGTTCTGATCATTTCAGTTCTAACATTTTTCACAGGAGGTCAATTATATCCTTTCACCGATTTAAACGCTGCTGTCAGATCTGTGCGTCCATCAAATACACGAGCACGGCTCAATTCCGCCAGCTCCCTGAGCTGTGTCTCATCGGCATCGCCGTACATAATTGAGAAAATGGGAATATCCAGATTTTGCTTCTGGTACTTCCTGATCAATTCATCTTTACGGAAATCCATTGAACAGCCATCCGTGAGCAGAACGATTGCGGGTTGATAGGCCTTAAGCTTATCTTTCTTCTCATCAAGAATATGCAGGGCTTCCATCAGGGCAAGGTACATATCAGTGCCTCCACCGGTGTTCTGAACAGCGATTCTGGCATAAAGATGCTCAAGGTCGCTGCCGTTTCCCAGGGCAGTTTCCGTGAAAATCAAATCTCTGTTAAAGGCGATGAAAGTGGAAATGTCGTTATTGCTGCCCCGGAGATAATTTTTTTCGGCATTTTTAGCGATCAGGAGCTGCTCAAGACCCGCGGTCATTTGCTCTTTTCCTTCGCCAGACATGGACCCGGAGTAGTCGAGGACATAAATGGTCAAAGAGGGCTTCTTGAAACTGCTCTGATAAAGCCTGAGGGCCTCTTCGACTGTCTCAGCACGAGGCATGGGGATGGGGGAAAGAATGCGATCAGGGTCAATGCCCCATGCTGTAAAGATCTCTTTCTGAGCTTGAGGAATACGTCCAAACGCATCGCGCCGCCCTGTTTCAACAATTTTATCCTGTATGTCCTGGCTGAGCAGAAACTGCTGCAAATCCAGGAACAGTTTTTCTTTTTCCTCTCTGTTATCCCCACTGACAAAGGCGAGAGGTGAGTCGGCGATGGAGATGGCATCACTTGGATAAACCAGGGTCAGAGTTTCTTTTCCCTGAGCTGCGAGTTTGCGGTTGGCAGAAATGAGTAAGGCCTCATAATTGACGAGTGCATCATAATCAGAGGAGAGAAAGAGGTCGATCAGCCAATTTGAAGAACCTGAGGAGCGATTGACGCCATTCAGGAGCGCTTGGATTTCTTCTCGGAGCTTCTCGTCTTTCAGATCTGTACTTTGCAGGACTTCTCCTTTGGCAGCCAGCGCGGTAAGAAAAGCCAGATAAGCGCTTGCCCCGGAATTTGATTGGCTTGCAGAGGTCATGGCAAAGCTGAGTTTTCCATCCTTGATGGCTTTGCTGATGTCACGTATGTGCACTTCACCTTGGTCAAATCCCAATGCTTTGGCTTTACTTCTGCGTATGCCAAAAACGACGGGCATGTTGGAAATGCTTTGACTGTGCTTGAGAAGGTGCTTTTCGTCGCCCAGAGTCAGCCATATCGAAGAAGCGGGCCAAAGGGCATCATAACCAACATCTCCGCTGCGCAGGAGATTCATAATATCCAGACTTCCAAGGTAATTGATTTGCAGACTGATATTCTTTTTTTGAGCAAACTCGCTTAAAACAGGCTCCAGTTCTTTATTTTCAGAACCAGCTACAAGGCTCAGAGTCTGAGGTCTTCCCGGATTTGCCTCAAAATCAAAACTTGAAAGACCCGCGCTTTTATCCTGAGATAAAGTCCCTTTTCCTTTATTGCTGTCGGACATACAGCCTGACAGGAAGGTGATAAGCAAAGTGATAACGAGCAGTGACGGAATAAGGTATTTCTTCATGAGTTTAATCCTTCCGTGGAGATGAGAGCCGAAGCCCCTTTAAAAGCAGAATCTAGGATCACCGCAGTCCAATCAGTGTCCCTTTATCCACGCATCAATCAGTCATCAAAACACTAAAACTCAAGTCTGATTACTCTGACGAAAAGGTTTCGTTTCTCTTCAACAACAATTATAGCGAAGGCATGTTAAATCCATGTAAGCTCAGCGATGCCTCCTGTTTTGTCTCTTTGGTTGACAAATTACTTCAGGATGATGAATAAGGGGATAGACTGCAGATTTACATTATTTTTAAAATATTGATCAATTTTTATATTTTTTTATAATATTAATTTTTATATTTTTTTATAATATTAATCAAATGCTGGAAATCCTGTTTTGCAGGATATTCGAATGGAGTTTTGTATGATAAGACGTTTTTTTATTCTCCTGCTGACGTTATGCCTGAGCTTATTCCTGCTGCCACTGTCACCTCAGGCTGAAGATCAGAATGTCCAGGCCTTTGTCCGAACCAGGCCCATCCCCAGAGCTTTGAAAGATGTGGCTGAGGCCTATGGTGAGAACGAAGACTGGCAAGAAGTGATTATTCGTATTTCGCTGCCGGAAATTTTGCTTCAGTCAGCTGACGCGAGTGCTGCGAATCAGGAAATCGAAGCTATGGAGAAGGCCCTGATTGAGGACTATCAGCAAAACTATGAGTTCTGGCAGGGGAACATGCAGGAGGGAGAGGAAAACCCTTTCTATTACATCGCCATCTGCCATTATGAGGCCAATATTTACGCCGGAGTGCTCAGTGTCAGAATCATCAGCTCCAACTGCCTGGAATCTAGCCTTGGAACGTCGTGGATTGCGAATTTTGACCTGCAAAGCGGCAAGCGCTTATCTGACAAGGAGCTGGTTAAAACCCTGTCTCACCTCCCGGAGGACCAGGTCGATATGAATCTTCTCTTTGAAGAGAATATCATCAGAGAAGCCCGTAATATGGGAGACGCGGTTGAAAATCATATGCGCAGTTTCAGCTATGACTCTGACAACGATGATTCGAAGCCTGATTATCTCGGAGTCGCCGATCAGTCCGTGGCAGAAACGTTGGAAATGGTGCGCCGGGATGCCATGCAGGGCGCAGCAAGTAACCGTGAGAAAAGCGTCCTTTTTCTGAGTGATAATGCAAGGCTGAACATCGTCTACCGACAGCAAACTCCTGCCGGTGCAGGTTTCTTTTACAACGAGGCTCCTTTTTATCTCTTCAGCTTTCCCCGTGAAAGAGAGCTGAACCCTCTCTATGTCAGAATGCTCAGGGACGCTGGTCGTGATCCCTGGAATAGCCCGTATCAAGGACTTCTTGCCTGTCTCGGCCCAGCTACTGACCGGCCGTCGCTGCATGAACTGCTTTGTAAGGTCTCAGCTTTTTCCCGGAAATGGAATAAATACTACAGCCCGAGTCCGGTCCTTTCCTATGACTGTGGTGAAAATACGAACTGGACTCCCGTTGCAACGTATAGTGAGTTCTACCTCGTTATTCCCAAATACGCGAACGATTATATTGAAATCTGTGAACTCGAACTTGACTCACAGAGTCAAATCGTCGAAAAGAAGGAAGAAGATCGAAGCGGAATTCAGAGTGGAAGGGCCTTTGGCGTTGGCCTGATCGGCCTGTCAACGGAAACAATGCCAACCGGAGGCCTGCGTATTTCCAACTTGCAGGAAAGAGGAGCACTGTGGTACCCCTCCTTCAGTGGAAAAGACGGCAGCCTTTTGCTTCCGGACGATATTCTTGACATCACTGAAACGCTGGAGAAGCATGTCAGGTCAAGCAAGGACGCAGATCTTGAAGCTGACAAAGAATTGGAGCGCTATATCGCCTGGGGCTGGCCTGAAGGCTGATATTGAAGCAGGGTTTGCGCTGCATCGGCGGAGAGCTTGCCGCTTCGGAAGACTGGCTCAATGAGGACGCCTCACTGTGCCAGCGTGAATAAAGCGTAGAAATATCCTCTCGCGGCCATCAGGTCTTCGAAACGACCGCTTTCCTCAATGCGCCCGTCTTTCAGGACAAGGATGCCGTCATATCTTTTCATAAGCGCTTCTTCCAGTGTGTGGGTCACAATAATGCGCGTAATACCTTGAAGATCAAGGATGTCGCTGGTCACCTGATGAGCCGTCTGCGCATCGAGTGAAGAGGTGGCTTCATCCGCCAGGAGAAGCTTAGTTTGTTTCAACAGACTGCGGGCGATGGAAATGCGCTGTTTTTCACCGCCGGAAAGGGCGTTGCCGTTTTCTCCGCAGAGGCTGTCTTCGCCGCGTCTTTCGATCAGCTCGTCGAGATGCGCACTGTGGATCGCCTTGTCCAGTTCAGCCTGGGGAAAGTCGCGGAACATGGTGACGTTATCGCGAATCGAGGCATTGAAGACAAACACGTTCTGCTGAATGGTGGAGATCAGATGATAAAGAGAGCTCGTAGATAGATCTCGCAATTCCGTGTCATCAAAGAAAATCTGACCCTGATACCCTGTGTTTCCAGCCATAAGGAGATGGAGCAGGGTGGATTTTCCGCTGCCGCTGCCCCCGACCACAGCATAGGCTTTGCCCGCTTCAAACTTGGCTGAGAGTTGGTGCAGGACGTCTTTACCCTCTTCGTAAGCAAAAGAAAGCTTGTCAAGGCGGAGGCCTTCTTTCAGCTCGCTGATGTCCCGGTGACCCTCAGCCGTCGGATTTTTCTCCAGCGCTTCGGCCAGCTTGCCCATCAGCCCTTTGGCGGCCCTGCGGCTGGCCAGGAGCCCTGGCAGCGTAGCGATAGGGTCAATCACGAAGTTCATCAGGTTCACGAAGAGAATCACTGTACCGCCGGTAAGAGAATGAGTGGATAGGACCAGCCAGGTGCCCGCGATGAACACCCCGAGCTGGGCAAAAATGCCGGCAAGGGCGCCAATCATGCCCACCAGTGTCTTGAGACGGCGCTTGCTGAATTTTTTATCTTCCAGTTCACGATTACTCCGAACAAAAAAGTTGAAAATTTCTTTTTCGGCCTGGAAACTTTTAATTACGGAAAAGCCGCTGAGACATTCATTAAGGGCAGCTGTAAAATTTGCGTTCGCGGAGGAAACTTTTTTCTCTACAGGGGTCAGTTTATTCCCCGTCAGTATGGAGGCGGCGAGGGGCAGAAGGGTAATGGCGAAAGCGATCAGCGTCAGGAGCGGAGAATACCAGAGCATGAGCGTGAGAGCCCCGACAAACGTGAGGACTTTGGTCAGCAGATCAAACTGCTGTTCAAGATAATCGGTTTCGATGCTGGTCGCATCATTGCTCAGTGCGGAAAGGTAGGTCGCGGTGCTTTCATCCCGAAAAGAAGAAATGCTTTTCCCCAGGAGTTTTTGCAAAGCAAATTCCTTGTATTGACACATGGCGCGGCGAATGTAAAAGGGAAGGGAGAAGTAGCGCAAAAGGAAGGCCAGAGCGCAGAGCAGTAAAAAGCCGCCGCTGATTTTAAGCAGGGTGAGCAGCGGCAGGGCGTTCGCTTCTCCAGCTGCGGTATCGATGAGCTGTTTAATAATCCACGAAAGGATCAGGTTGAGAGAACCGCCGACCACGGCGGCGAGAATAGCCAGAGTGAAGGCGGGAATGTTCTTGTGGTAAAACTGGCCTATGAGCTGTTTTTTCAAATTTTTCGTTTTCATTTTGATCATTTATTCCTTGCTTAATAGAGTCTTAGATAAAGTCTTGCTCAAGCTTTTCGCCTGGACTTTGTTTTCTGACGTCCTGCCACAAAGCCGAAAATGCTTCATTGGCAAAGGATTTAACCGTGTTATCGAGGCTTTCCATGGCCGTCGTGCCAAGGTTGTCGTAAGCGCTGGCAGGCTTTTCTGCTTCGACAAAGCGGATGCTGCTGAGGTCATAATCTGGCGAGTCGTCAAAGGCAAGCGCGAGTTCCTCTGCCTTTTCCAGAGCGCTTCGTGCCTGCACCCTGTCGCCGTTTTTGCTCAGCGTATAGGCAAGGCAAATGTGAAAGACGCTGTCCATCTTGTCGAGAAAACTTCTTTTTCCTGTCTTTTTTAACCCCGAGAGCAGTGTACTGCCCCAGAGCAGGATGTCCTGTGCCGCTGAAGCATCGCCGTGTTCCAGAAAAACATTGACGTAGCCGATGATAATGCGGATCAGCGCAGCGACCTGCTGGACCAAAGCATCCGAGAGAAAAGGCGCGGCCTCGGCTCTGCGTTGAGGATCCATCGCTAAAGTCAGGCCGATTTTGTCATTGTATAGCCCGCCTGCATTGTGCTTTTTCAAAAGCTCTATAGATTTTTCCCTTTCATCCAGCATCAGGAAAACGTCGGCCATTTCGCCAATGATCGTGGTTTCACTGATCTCCGGATCGCTATTCTGAGGGAGCAGGACAGAAGCTTCTTTGAGGAGCTCCAGAGCGCGCCACAGTTGGTCTCTGTCCATACTTTCAACGCCGAAAACACGATACAAAGTGCTGCTCTCATGCACAAGCGTAAAGATATGAGGATACTTCTTTAAGGCTTTTTCGGCCTCGACTAAACCTTGCGGGTCTTTATTGTGCCTGTACGTTTTGAGACGTTCGATGCAGGCGGAAAGGCGATTGTCTTTCATCTCATAGCCCAGCAAAACATCCACGGACGTATCAAAAAAGTCGGCCATTTCCATAATGAGATTGAGCTCCGGATTGGACAGTTGAGCTTCCCACTTATAAACTGCACCGGTGGTCACCCCCAGCACCTCGGCAAGCTGCTCCTGCGTCAAAGCCCTTTCCTTGCGAAATTGGCGTATGTTTTCTGCAAGTTTGATCTTCATTAAGGTCACTCCTTGTGCGGGGTTTTTGAGTTGTACGGGTTTTTGTCGAGACCCGTGACATTGGCAAGTTTTATGCTGTTTTTATTGTAACGTTAAGTGAGCAGGGAATGAACACACAAATCGACCATATTTGAGAGAAAATTTTATACCAACAGTATGAAAAACAGTAAAAAAAGAAAAAAACTCTTTCCATACGGCGACTTACAAATTTTTTACTGATTTTATCAACTTTTGATTGCAAAGCATAATTACTTGGAATAGTATCAAGAGGAAATTGTTCTGTAAGACTGTTGAATAAAGCTGAACAAATGAAGCTATAGCAAACGGAATTGTAAGAATAGATAGAAAGAGAGTTTTGTGGCTGTCTCTTATACACATCTGACGCTGCCGACGACTCCTTACG